>Ga0181559_10000371_pt1 | contig 40488 bp, 31 predicted proteins | sample 011ome_21_FD_133752 | JGI IMG/M metagenome (GOLD analysis project Ga0181559, IMG submission 133752) | Coastal salt marsh microbial communities from the Groves Creek Marsh, Skidaway Island, Georgia - 011508AT metaG (megahit assembly) | ecosystem: Environmental > Aquatic > Marine > Intertidal... | reverse complement strand
GAATGGCACCTTCTGTCAATGCAGGGAAATGGGATGATGATTCACCAGATTGAACAAAAAGTGGTGAATCGGCTTCGCCAGGTGACCTCCGCGATTCGGTAGACTGGTGACAAGCAGGTCGACATTATCAAGTCGCGCGCTGAGCGTGAGGCATCGATCGAATTTGCGAAGGCCCATGCAGTGTGGCCTTGCCTTGTCGTAGAAGCTATGAAAGAAATTGGAGAAGATACCGAGGTGGTCGATACACTCTTTTCCGTCTTGGAAACTCAGGGACTGCTTGCGGGAAACGGAGAAATCATTCTCCTGCCCGAAGGCGGGGCGGCCAGCGATACGATCATGGCACTGGAAGCAGAGGAGGAGGGTGGAGCGCAGCCCCCTCCGATTCGATAGCTTTTCGATCCTGTTAGCGGGTGAATCGTAAACCGGGGTGTCTCCCCCGGATCGAAGGGTGTGTTCACCTCTTGACTTTCCCCCTGCGCCGCGCATTTTCGGACCGTAAATTTTTACTCTATCTATTGCTATGTCCACGTCCCCAGCACCCGAAAAGCGCGATTTCCAGGCCGAGGTTAGCCAGGTCCTCGATATCGTCATCAATTCGCTCTACACGGATAAAGAGATTTTTGTCCGCGAGCTTGTTTCCAACGCCTCCGATGCACTGGAGAAATTCCGTCACCTGCAACTATCGGAAAACGACGTTCATCAGCCGGACCTTCCACTGGAAATTCACGTTTCCGTCGATGAAGAGGCGAAGACGATCACGATTGCTGATCATGGGCTCGGAATGACGCGCGATGAGTTGCACGAGAATCTGGGCACAATTGCTCACTCCGGCTCGAAGGCATTCGTCAGGGCGATGGAAGAATCGAAGCAGAAAGAAAGCGCTTTGATTGGTCAGTTTGGAGTTGGTTTTTACTCCGCTTTCATGGTTGCCGACGAAGTTACTGTTGAAACACGTTCTTGGAACACGGACGGCGAAAGTCTCGTCTGGAAAAGTGACGGCAAGACTGGCTACGAAATCGAGGAGGCTAAGGGAGAGACTGACCGCGGATCGAAAATAACGCTCAAGCTGCGCGAGGACACCGAGGAATTCGCTGCTGACGGGCGTGTGAAGCAGATCCTTGAGACCTATTCCAACTTCGTTTCCTTTCCCATTCTCATCGGTAAAGATCGCGTCAATACGATCGAGGCGATCTGGAGAAAGAAGAAGGCCGAGGTCACTGACGAGGAATACAATGAGTTCTACAAGTTCTCTGCCAAAGCCTTCGATGATCCTCGCTATCGAATGCATTTCAGCTCGGATATGCCGATCGAGATCAATGCCTTGCTCTTTGTCCCTACGGAAAACACCGAAATATGGGGAATGGGGCAGATGGAGCCGGGCGTTTCTCTCTACTGCAAAAATGTTCTCATTGACGACAAGCCGGAGGGCCTTCTTCCCGAGTGGTTGCGCTTCCTCCGAGGTGTCATTGATAGTGCTGATATCCCGCTCAACATCAGTCGTGAGTCGATGCAGGACAGCGGTCTGGTACGCAAGCTGAACCGGGTTGTGACGAAGCGATTTCTCAAGTTTCTTGATGGAGAGGCCAAAGGCGATACCGAAAAATATGCTGAATTTTACTCGAAGTTCGGACGATTTCTCAAGGAGGGAATCGTGGTCGATTTTGAACATCGCGAGAGTCTTTCCAGATTGCTTCGATTCGAGAGTTCGATGACGGAGAAAGGCGAGGAAACTTCTTTCGCGGATTACCTGACACGAGCAAAGGATGGACAAGAGAAAATCTACTATCTTACTGGTGCCGATCGCGCCACGATCGAGGCCGGTCCCTATCTTGAGGCGCTCAAGTCTCGCGGATTTGAGGTGATCTATTTCTTTGATAACATCGACGAAGTCCTCCTCCAGCATCTCCGTGAATTTGATGGCAAGGAATTGGTCTCAGCCGCCAGCGCGAATCTGGAACTCGACGATGATGTCGAAGTGGAGGGCGATGCCCTCAACGAAGAGAAAACAGAAGCCCTCTGTTCTTTTCTCAAAGAGGAGTTTGGCGACAAAGTCAACAAGGTGGAGGTTGGAAAACGTCTCGTCAGTTCCCCTGTCGCAGCACTCGTCCCAGAAGACGGAATGAACGCCCAGATGCGTCAGATGATGGCGGCGATGAATCCAAATGAAGCGCTTCCTGCCGTCAAAGTGGAACTGGAAATCAACCCGCGTCACGAACTGATTCATCAGCTTGCAGAAGTGCAGGAGTCGAATGAGGAGCTTGCTAAGTTGGTTGCCGGTCAGCTTTTCGACAATGCTCTTCTCAGTGCTGGATTGCTTGAGGATCGAACCGATCTGATCGATCGGAATTTCCGCCTCATGGAAGAGGCGATGAAAAAATAATCGTTTTCTTTGCAACTGTTTGTTCTGCCCGGCGTTGATTCTTTCATCGCCACTGGCAATCCGCTGGGGCAAAGAAAACACCTACTCTATTTTGAAAATGAAAAAACTTCTCGTAGTGGCGACCGCAATGGTAGCTGGACTCGCAGTTGGTATTGCTCAAGCTGAAGATGAAAAAGGCAAGGGCAAAGGAAAAGGCAAAGGGGGCGATCCAGCCAAGCGTGCCGAAATGATGATCAAGAAGCTCGACAAGGACGGCAACGGCACGCTCTCCAAGGAAGAATTCGCTGCTAGTCCCATGGGCAAGAAAGCTCAAGAAGCTGGAAAGGGCGACATGGTCGGCAAAATGTTCGCAGGTCGTGATAAGAACTCCGATGGTCAACTTGACAAGGCGGAACTCAGTGCTCCTCGCAAAGGTGGCAAGGGAAAGCCCGGTGGTGATAAGGGAGAAGGCAAAGGAAAGCCAAAGCCTGACGGCGGTGAAAAGAAGAAAGCTGAGTAAGCCCTCGATTCTACAATCGCAGTAAACTTTGAAAACCCGCTCTCGCGAAAGCGTTGGCGGGTTTTTTCTTTCCTATCTAGATCCCATAATTTCTCGAATCATCGTGTCAGCCCGATCGCCGTATCCGCCGCCGAAAAGCACGAAATGATTGAGAATATGATAGAGGTTGTAGATTGTCTCCCGAATCGGTTCCGGCTCGGGAAACGTTTCGCGGTAGGCTTCGTAGAATCCAGGGCCAAACCCACCGAAGACACGAGTGAATGCGATGTCTGCTTCACGGTCTCCCATGTAGCTGGCAGGATCAAAGAGAACTGGATCTCCATTCATATCAAAACTGGCATTGCCGCCCCAGAAGTCGCCGTGAAGTAGCGAGGGAGAAATATCAAGAGAAGAGAGGTGGCTGTGAACAGCGCCAAGAAGTCGGCCCTCATCCTGGAAAAGCTTTCCCCGCTTTGCTGCGAGTTGAAACATATGCTCAAGCCTATGTTTCGTAAAAAAATCGGCCCATGATTCTGTCCAGGGATTGGGCTGTGGGGTTGCACCGATGAAGTTGTCGTAGTCGGCGCCGAAGCGATCATCGCCGAAGCGATCATCGCCGAAGCGATCATCAGCGGCGGAGTGCAAACGAGCAAGAGCCTGGCCCATCTTTCGAGACGAGTCTGAATCGCTTGGATTTGAAAGAGAAATGGCTTCTAAGACAAGGTAGGAAGTCCCCACCATTTCTCCAAAGTGAAACGGCCTTGGGACGCGAATCGTTTCAGTCGAAGCCAACCACTCCAGACTGCGAAACTCTGTTTCAAAGAGTTTCAGGGCCTCGGAATTGTTCTGTTTCACAAAAAGTGAACCACCTCCCTCTGTTTCGAAAATGGCAGACTGGTGGATGCAGCCCCCGGACACGGATTTTCCAGAAGATGGCAGAACCCGGAATCCCGTTTCGGTCTCGATTTCACGAACGATTGCAGATGAAATCATGGGAGAGCGTTTTCTTTCCACCTCTGGAGAAACGCGGCACAGCCATCCTCAAGCAGATCGAGAACTTTCTCAAAACCCTCCGGCCCACCATAGTAGGGATCCGGGACTTCTTGTTCCTCGTGCACTTCGCAGAGTTGACAAAATCGAATGAGCTGTGCTGTTGGATTCGGGCAGCGATTTCGAACATCCAAAAGATCCTCGTAGTTGCTGTCGTCCATCGCAAAAATCCAATCAAAATGGGCAAAGTCATCTGGACTCACTTGCTGGGCTCTTCCTTTCATGTTAATTCCTCGGTTTTGTGCAGCGGCAGTCATGCGGGAGTCAGGTCGCTTGCCAATGTGCCAGCTGGCTGTGCCTGCCGAGTCGATTTCGAATTCGTCAGTTAGTTCCTCTTGCTCGATTAAATGACGCATCACATTCTCACCAGATGGGGAGCGGCAGATATTTCCAAGGCAAACGAAGAGTAGGCGGGTTGGCATGTCGAAAGGGAGGATAAGAAAATGTCTTGAGAAAGAATGGCCGAATGCTTGGCAATTTCAAATGCTGCCGTCATGATTGCGTAGCTCGCAGTGGATTGTTGCGGATGTTTTCTTTTGCCAGATAACCATGACTGAAATTTCTAACCGTCGCCATTTCCTCAAAACGTCATCTTTCATCGTGGGCGCTTCTGCTGCGCCCTTTATTCGTGCTCAATCGAAGTCGGGTAAGAAATACAAGACCGCATTGATCGGTTCCGGTTGGTGGGGGATGAACATTCTTCGTGTCGCGATTGAAGATGGCAGCTGCGATGTCGTGGCGCTCTGCGATGTCGATTCCGATGAATTGGAAGTTTCTGCAGATGAGGTCGAAGGACTCACCGGAAAAATTCCCAACATGTATCGCGACTACCGGGAAATGTTGGAGAAAGAGGATATTGAGATCGCGATTATTTCGACCCCGGATCACTGGCATGCTCTCCAGGCAATCGCCTGCGTCGAAGCCGGTGCTCATGTATTTGTCGAAAAACCAACCGGACACACCATCGGCGAAAGTCGGGCCATGGTCGAAGCAGCCAAGGCTGCAGATCGCGTCGTGCAGGTCGGTATGCATCGCCGAATCGGTCCCCACCACGTAAGTGGAATGAAATTTCTCAAAGGGGGCGGAGCTGGCGATATTGGAATGATTCGCGCCTTTGCGCACGGTGGCGGTGGCCCCGAGGCACCTACTCCAAATCAGGATGTTCCCGAGAATCTCGATTGGGATCTCTACTGCGGTCCTGCTCCGATGCGGCCTTTCTGTAAAAGAATTCACCCGGGAGGATTTCGAAATTTCCTCGACTTTGCCAACGGTACCCTCGGCGACTGGGGAGTGCACTGGCTCGATCAGATTCTCTGGTGGTCAGAGGAGAAATACCCCAAGAAGATTTACTCAACTGGCGGGCGTCCCATCAAAGGGGAGCCGGTTCTTAACGAAAAAGAGCAAACCACCGACGCGCCCGATCACCAGGTTGCGACTTACGAGTTTGAAAATTTCACCGCTATTTGGGAGCACAGGCGTTTTGCTGGAAACGATGCGGAGAAATCACGCGTTGGCTGCTATTTCTACGGCACCAAAGGCACCTTTCATATGGGGTGGCGTGATGGATGGACCTTTTATCCTACAAAGGGTGAGCCCATTCACGAGGATCCTCAATTTGATAACGAAAAAGATGGCCACAACGTTCCACCGCTATGGCGCGACTTCGTCGAGTGTATCGAAGACCGCAGTCGTCGTCCTGTCGCCGATGCCGAAATCGGCCACCTTGCGACAAACCTGAGCTTGCTTGGCATGATCAGCTGGAAAGTCGGTCGCAGTATCAGGTGGGATGGGGCAAAAGAGATGATCCCAGGTGACGAAGAGGCCGCGGCCATGCTCACGAGGGACTACCGCGCCCCATGGGAGTATCCTGTGGTCGGATAAGCCCTGCTTCTCGGAATATTTTTTTCACTTTTACTATGAAACTAATTCTCGCACCCTTCCTACTCCTCTTTGGCGTCACAATCCTTGCGGAAGATCGCCCGCCCAATTTCATTCTCATCTTCGTTGATGACATGGGATGGATGGATCTTTCCTGCCAGGGGAGTGATTTTTACCAGACCCCCCATATCGATCGGCTCGCTTCCGAAGGTATCCGGTTCACCGATGGTTACGCAGCCTGTGCTGTGTGTTCTCCGACGCGGGCAGCAGTGCAGACGGGGCGTCATCCGCATCGCCTCGGCGTGACAGACTCGATCCGTTCCCGCTTTCAGCGCGGGAGCCTGGGAACTCCTGAGTCCACCCCCAGCGAGTATGTCGGTTCACCCAAGCGGAAATTGCTCTGTCCACCGAACCCTTTCTGGATGGAGCATGAGGAAATTACCATCGCGGAAGCGCTTCACGAAAATTCCTATCAGACCGCTTATATCGGGAAATGGCACCTTGGAGATCCTGACTGGTTTCCCGAGCACCAGGGTTACGTTGAGAACCGGGGAGGTTGCGATTACGGGCAGCCTCCTTCGTATTTTGATCCATTCAATCAGCCCAAAGGACGGCATGAAACTCTGCGCGAAGGTATTTACAAGCTTCCAGGTCGAAATCCGGGAGAATACCTGACGGCTCGCGAGGCTGACGAAGCCGTTGCGCTGATCGAGCAGTGGAAGGATGAACCATTTTTTATTCAACTCTCCCACTATGCGGTGCATACGCCAATTCAGGCGACTGATGAAATGGCCGCAAAATACAAAGACTCTCCCGGAGCTACCCAGAAAAATGCGAAGTATGCAGCGATGGTTCAATCAGTCGATGACTCAACTGGAAAGCTTCTCGCGGCGCTGGAAAAGCACGGTATCGATGACAACACGGTGATTCTTTTTACGAGTGACAACGGCGGTCTCGATAACAAGAATAATCCGACCGACAACGCTCCGCTGCGCAGCGGAAAAGGCTATGCTTACGAAGGCGGAATCCGCGTTCCCTTTATCGTTCGTTGGCCGGGAGAAATCCCTGCGGGCGCAGTCAGCAACGCGCCAGTCACTTCCGTGGATATTTTTCCCACCTTCCTTGACTTAGCCGGTGTCGAGAAGAAGAAAGGTCACCAGGTCGACGGGCTGTCCCTTGCTGAACACCTGAAGTCAGGCGGGAAAGTGCGGATCGATCGTGAAGACCTGATCTGGCATTTTCCGCATTATCGTCATCCGCCTGGTCCCTATTCCATCCTGAGAAAAGGGGATTGGAAACTGATCAAGTGGTGGGAAGGTGGCCACGAACTCTACGATTTGAAAAACGACCTTTCCGAAGAAAACAATCTTGCCCCTGAGTCACCCGAGACGGTGAAGAATCTCGATGATTGGCTGGTGCAATTGCTCGAAAAAAGCGAAGCCAAATTTCCACGTCCTAATCCGCAATATCAGGCGTTGAAGAATTGAGGTATTTCAGTAGAGCAGACTCAACCCTGTTGAGTTGCCGACCTTACCCTGTTGAATCACAGATCTGACAGGGCTGAGGGTTTGATGATGGGAGTGGGACCTGCTGCTTCAGCTGCCTCCATATGGTGAATCTGGCGACTGAAGTCACCGCTCCTTTCAAAACTGGAAAAGCCGATTTTCTTTAATCGCGGCGTCGCAAACGGGACTCTTTTTGCTACCGTTTTCCCATGTTCTTGAAACGCCTTTTTCTGATTCTCTCTATGCTCGCTGCGGCGGATACGATTCACGCCGCAGATCTTCCTAATATTCTCTGGGTTTCTTCGGAGGACAATGGACCACAGCTAGGCTGCTATGGAGACGAGTATGCGGTTACGCCCAATCTAGATTCGTTTGCTAAACGCAGCCTACGATACACCCGGGCCAGTTCCAATGCTCCTGTTTGTGCGCCAGCTCGGACGACGATTATTTCCGGAGTGTTTCCTCCTGCTACCGGAGCGGAGCACATGCGTTCGTTTTTACCGCTGCCGGATTCGATGAAGCTCTTCCCAGCCTATCTTCGCGAGCTCGGCTACTACTGCACGAACAACAGCAAGGAAGATTACAATCTCGCGAAAGGCGAGGATGTCTGGGATGAAAGCGGACGCAATGGCCACTGGAAGAATCGCGCGGAAGGGCAGCCTTTCTTCTCCGTATTCAACTTTACGATTTCACACGAGTCGAAGATTCGGAATGAGATCGACGAAGAAAACCGCATTCATGACCCTGCCAAAGTCACAATTCCGGCATACCATCCCGACACGCTGGAGGTGAGAAAAGATTGGGCACAATACTATGACCGCCTCACGATGATGGATGCAGAGGTCGGCGCTGCCTTGAAAGAGCTGGAAGAGGCCGGGCTCGCCGAGGATACTATCGTTCTCTACTGGGGAGATCATGGTTCTGGAATGCCACGCAACAAGCGCTGGCCCTACAATTCCGGACTGCACGTGCCGATGATGATTCACGTCCCGGAGAAATGGAAGCCGCTTGCTCCAAAGGAATATGAGACCGGCGGAACGAGCGATCGCATGGTCGGCTTCATCGACCTCGCACCGACAATGCTGAGCCTTGCTGGGGTGGAGCCGAAGGAGTGGATGCATGGAGACGCCTTTGCCGGCAAGTTTCAGGCCGAGGGCGGAGAATACAGCTACGGTTTTCGAGGGCGAATGGACGAGCGGTATGATCTGGTTCGCACGGTGATGGGGAAACGTTATGTCTACCTTCGTCACTACATGCCTCATCGGATTTATGGGCAATATATCGATTACATGTTTCAAACTCCGACGACTCAGGTTTGGCACGACATGTTTCACGCGGGCGAACTGAATGAAGCCCAGTCGCATTTCTGGAAAACGAAGCCAACCGAGGAATTGTATGATCTTGAGACGGATCCTGATGAAGTAAACAACCTGGTAGGCAAAGCCGAGCACGCCGAAGTGCTGGAGAAAATGCGAGCGGCTCACGCGTCCTGGGAAAAGGAAATTCGTGATATTGGATTTTTGCCTGAAGCGGAAATTCACAAGCGCAGTGCTGGCTCGAACCCCTACGAGGTGGGGCACGATTCTGAGAAATACGATTTCGACGCGGTTTTTGCGGCAGCCCAACTAGCGTCCTCCCAAAAAGAAGAAGACATCCCTGCGATTGTGAAACTGCTCGATGACGAGAATCTTGCGGTTCGCTACTGGGGCGCGATGGGCCTGTTGATTCAGGAGGAAGTCGGCGTAAAAGAGGGGCGCAAGGCGCTGAGAAAGGCACTGAAGGATGACTGCGCCAGTGTTGCGATTGTCGCTGCAGAAGCTCTCGCGAGGTTCGGCCCGGAGAAAGGTCGAGCCAGAGCCGTGGAAGTCATTCTCAGCCACGCCGACCAATCGGCAGGCGATGTCTTCGAGGCGATTCTCGCGACCAATGCTTTGGACTATGTTGATGATCTTGCCAAGCCCCACCTGGAGAAAATCAAAGCACTCCCAAAGAAACCGGGAAAGCCTGCTCCGCGTGCGGATAAATACGTCAACAATCTCATCAAGAAGATCTTGATGGACTTGGAGGAGTGACCCTTTCAAGGGCAACTCCCTGCGCTACTTCAGTGATAGGAGCCACGCGACCAAGTCTCGCAGTTCTTCCGGAGGGAGCGTTTGCTCCAATCCTGGAGGCATGAGGGACGTGGGTATTTCGATGAGGGAAACGACATCTTCTCTCGGCACTTCGTGGCGCTGCCCGGCGGGGTCGATCACAACGACAGCGGCTGCGGTTTGGCTCTCGATTAGGCCGAGCAGAGAGGACTGTCCATTTTTCCTCGTCACTTCGTAGGTGTTGAAGTCGCGAGCAATGGATTCGTTTGGATAAAGCACGGACTCGAAAAGATCCCGAGCTGAGCGGATTCGTCCGATGGTCGAAAGGTTTGGACCCACATTTCCACCAATTTCGCCAACGCGGTGGCAGACGATGCAGGTTCCCTTTCCGCTCTCAAAAATCGCTTTGCCTGCTTCGGGATTGGCATTCTCAAAATCGGAGAGGAGGGATTCGATCCGTTCACTTTTCTTCGCCGACTCAGCTTCGACGGCGTCGATCTTTTTCTCCAATTCCGGATTCACGGAATCGGGATAGGGGCGGAATATCTGGCGGAGACGATCTAGGTCGAGGCTCGCAAAAGCGGGGGACTTCACCAGCGATGCGGAAAGGGCGGCGGCTTCGTCATCGCTGACGACTCTGCGAAAGAGAACCATGAGAGGCGCTGTTTCAACAGGGGAGAAGAGGTGGGCGCGCTTGGCGACTTCGATACGGAATGGCCCGGTCAGGCGCGACTGGGAAAGGATCGCTATGGCTCGGTTTCGAGTTTCGATATCGGTTTCTTGTTCGAGCACATCGATGAGCAATTGAAAGGCTGCTTCGGAAAGGGCGCCCTGTTGCTTCGCGGCAGCGCGAGCTGCTCCGAGTCGAGTGAGCCGCGGCAGTTCTGGATTTTCGGCGAGGGCAGCGAGCTCAGCTTCGAAACGCTTTCCGGGTTCTTTTGCAAGGACTTCCAGAGTGAGATCCTGGAGATCGAGACCAGCACTGGAGCTCAGGAGGGTAGCGAGTAGTGGTTCCCAGTCCGGTTCGATTGAGAGTTGGGGGGCACTGGCTAAGGCAGTCAGGGCAAGTTGAATCGAGGATTTGTCTTCTGATTTGAGAAGCGATGTGAGAAAAACCTGCATCGGTGGTGTATCGGTCAGTGCAGGGATAATCTCGGTGAGTGTTTTGCGTTGCTCCTCGGTAAAGGGGGGCTCCCATTCAAAAAATCGATTCGCAAGAGCGGCATCCCAGCTGGGGTGTCCGAGTGCGATATTGGACGCAGTGCCCCGGAGGGCTGGGTTCGCAGAGTCGAGGTGATGAAGTATATCGAGAGCCTCGAGGTCGGCCGAGGGCATTTCTTCTAGGGCGCGAATGACGCCTGCGACGATGCGCGGGTTTTCCGACTGGAGTCCCGATCTCGTTGTTTCCGGGTCGTCGATTTCGATGAGCGCGTAGATTAGCGAATGCTCGAGCATGCGGTCATTTTCGATGCGACCAAGCCGGCCGAGAATGGCTCCGATCGCGCGGTTTTCGGCCATGCTACCAAGCGCGACTGCAGCCTGTCGCGCCACGGGAGGCTCATCACCGCGAACGATGGCAGCGAGTGCGCCAGATATGGTCTTGTTGCGCTTGAGTTCGATGTCGCGTTCGGCGGGCTGGTTTGCCGCGACCGATTGCCAGTTGCGGGTGACACTGATCGCGTTGCAGGCTGCCTGGCGGACAGTTGGATCAGGGTCGAGCAGAGCTTCGTGAATGAGGTCGGCAGCTTCGGAAAATTTGAGTTTTGCGAGCGTCCAGACGGAATTTCGCCGTGCCGTAACGGTAGAACTGCTATCTCGCAGGATGCGTTTCAGTTCCGGGATGGCGGGGTCTCCGCGTCCTGCCAATTCAAGACCTGCTCGCTCGCGCAACCAATACTCGTCAGCATCGAGCATTGTAGAAACCGCTTCTGCGGTGAGCTTTTCCCAGTTTGGATATTTGGGCGCAGAAAAGGATTCGCCTTTTCTGGAAATGCGCCAGATGCCACCGGCCACGTCGGGTTTGGCAATGTGAGAAGTGGGGCAACCAATCCGAAACCAGCCCCCGGTATCAATTGCGAGCAGGTCGCCGTTGTGATCCTCCATCACATCGGTGATGTGCGCGTCGGGGGCCTTCATGTGGAAAATGACTTGGGTTTCGGCGGCGAGAAAACCAGACCCCTCTCGGGTGAAGCGAGTGCGTGTCAGCTTCGACGTATTGAAGTGGGAACAGATCCATTGGTCTTGCCAGTCGGAGTTCAACTTTCCGCTGCGGTATCGACACATTCCTGATACGGCGACGTGGCCAAAGTTATGAACTTCCGGAAGCAAATCGCCGGTGCGCGGCAGATCGATGATCGCTTGTTCCTGATCATAGCGAGGATAGGCTCCTCCATGCACCCAGTGCGTCAGAGTGTCGCCACGAGGGCGGCCGTAAAATAGGTTTATAGACCCGACAATTTCGCCTTCTTCGGTAAAGTCTACCTCGACCGGATTGTCCATTCCACCTCCGGCAAATGGTTTCGCGTCGTCGCCGCCTGGATTGCACGACCAGAGCCGAGCCCCTTTTCCAGTCATCGTAATTTCGCCTGTGTCAGGATCTGGAACCGCATAGCCTTTCCTTCCGTGGCACCAGAAAATGCGTCCGTTCGGATGCAGAAAGGGGCCGTGAGTTGAGGCCGCGTTCCCTGTGAAGTCAAGCCCTGTCACAAGCTCTTCCCGAATTTCAGCAACGCCATCTCCATCGCCGTCGGTGAATTTCCAGAGACTCGGAGGCGACATCACATAGAGAGAGTCGTAAAGCCAGAGTGCCCCTTGTGGAAATGTTAGTTGATCGGCAAAGGTGGTGGCTTTGTCGTAGACGCCATCCTGATCCGTATCGACGAGCAAGCGGATTGAGTTGGGGAGTTGCTCAAGGAGTTCGTCTTTTTTTAGATTCAATCCCGCATTTTCCGAAACAAAAAGTCGGCCGCGATCATCAAGCGCGGTCATGATCGGATGCTTCACGAGGCCCGGTTTGACCGCAGAGGTAACCTGAAAATCGTCAGCTACCTCGAATGATTGGGCCGGGAGAAATGTCGGTGACAGAAGAGTAGCGAACAGGAGGGAGGAGAGGTTACGATTCATCGCAGGGGAAGCTTGCCTGAGATTGCCGGAGCTGGCAATGCCTGAGAGGGGCGTCAAAACGGTGATTTGACGCCCATGGCGCGAAGCGCGCACCAGCCAACGATTGCTTCAAAAATTCCGAAGGCACCGAGGGTGCAGAGTCCGCAGCCCCAGAATGCATGATCGGTTTTAAGGATGAGATAGAGTCCGGTCGCGAGCATCGCGGCACCGAGAACGCCGCGGAAGATCCGTCCGCCGATTCCGATGTTGCAGGTCCATTTTTTCATGACTGAGGGGGATTTGCACTACCACCCCGCGCCCTTCATCTTCGTTTGGATCCGGCAGAGATACATGTCGGCGGTCATGTAGAGAATAGTTCCATCGTTGCCCCATCCGCAGTTGGCAGTTTTTTCTCCGGTCGAAATTCGGCCAAGCAATTTCCCATCAGGGTTAAAAACGTAAACGCCGCCTGGACCTGTCGCCCAAATGTTACCTTTCTCGTCGACCTTCAGTCCGTCAGGTAATCCGGGAAGTCCCTTTTTGAAGTTTTCGGTAGCATCGTAAAAGAGTGTTCCTTCTCCCAGTGTTCCGTCCTCGTTGACTGGGAACGATTTCCAGATCGCAGCAGCCGGGTCAGACTGGGCGACGTAGAGAGTTTTGAAATCGGGTGAGAAAGCGATCCCATTCGGGCGCGTCATCTCTTTGGTGAGGAGTGTGACTTCGCCGTCCGGGGCAAGCCGGTAGACGCCGCAGAAATCAAGCTCGCGGCGTTGGTCATCGTATCGCTTTGGCAGGCCGTAGGGAGGATCGGTGAAGTAGATCGTTTCGCCATCCGGGCCGAGGCAGGCATCGTTCGGGCTGTTGAGACGTTTGCCTTTGTAATTGTCGACGAGGGTTCGTTTGCCGCCACCCTTTGTCAGAAGCGAAAGTCGGCGGTCGCCGTGCTCGCATGAGATGAGTTGGCCCAGCTTGTCGAGAAGCAGTCCATTGCAACCGGGTTCGCCACCATAGGGTTCTACTCCGGTATAGCCCGAAGGTTTCAACCAGGTGTCGGCTCCTTTTCCCTCTTCCCATTTCACGACCCGGTTGTTGGGGATGTCGGAAAAGAGAACGTGGCCGCCGTATTCGTGATCTTTTTCGGGAACCCAAACTGGACCTTCGGCCCAAAGAAAGCCCGAAGATAAAACCTGGATTTCGGCATTCTCATCTACCAATTCGTGGAATGCCGGATCATTTATTATTAATTCACCTATCGTAGGGAAGTTAGTGGAGTCCTGACAAATACCAGAATGGGTTGTAAAAATGGCGAATGTGAAAAAGAGAGCGACTAAGGTTAGCTGCGATTTGCGATTCATGTCGATGGGTTGATTATACTGCCAAACGATTTGTTAACAGACAGATGAGTGATAAGGCAAGCGGGAAGGAGCCGGAAAATCGTATGCACGATGACGATGACGACGTGACGATGCCGGTCGGTGCGGAAGTTCCGGTCGACCCCGAGGCGGGCGACCAACTCGACATTGTGGATCGCTGGTGGGATGAAAGAGAAAAAGAGAAGGAAACAAGGACAGAGGATAGGGAAAGGCCGAATGTGCTTGATGATATTGGATTGACATCTCGCCGCCGTGAGTCCCTTAAAGTTGATGATGCTGTGCCGGAAAGCCCCCTTGATTTGCCACCGTTGGAGGAAGTCGCGGAACCCGAGGAAGAGACAGATATAGAGTGGGCAGAGTCGGAATTAGAGGAAGTAGAGCAGTCGGAACCAGAAGATCCGGAAAAAGAGGCAGTGCCAGAAGAGCCGGAGCCGGAAGAAATTGAGACTTCAAGGTCCGAGAGTTCAGTTACTGTGCTGGGGAAAGCAAAGGGGGCGGAGCCCGATGAAACTGACGAGGCGGCGGACGAATACGAAACAGTGGTTAAGTTGGCGCGTCCCCGAAAACTCATTGTACCAGCAGCCACTCCTATTGTCGGTTTACTTGATGACGATGATACAGAGGAAGCGGATGAAGTAGAGGACCAAGTTGAAGGGGCCAACCCTCAGTCTTTGGACGAATCTCCGGAAGAAAACGATTCCAATAAAATTGGCGACGACGATGCGGGGGATGAGGATTCAGAACAGGAAAGCATTTCAGAAAATGTGGACGATGGAGAAGTAGTCGATGATTCTCTTGAAGAAGGCTCCGGCCAATCATCCGCAGAGGAAGATACACCTGAGAAAGACGAGGAGCCAGATGATGGCGATTCCGAACTGGACGATATATTCTCTGGCAAGAAAGCTGATTTCGCTGCCGTCCCGAATCGGGTTCAGAAAAAATCGAAACGAAAATCAGGTTGCTGGACGGTTTTTACCACGCTCTTCTTTTTCGGCACGCTATTGCTGATCGGCGCCATCGGTGTGGTCGGATTCTTTGGCTACCAGGAGTTCCAGAATGCGGAAGAAGAAATCAAGGCTCTCGCCGAAGGAAAATTGGCAAAAGAGGGAATCTACCTCGACTACGAGGGCTGGCGCCTCAATCAGTTTCCTCTCAGTCTCGGTATCGAATGTCTGACCATTTACGAGACTGAGGCAAAAGCGAAGCCGCAACTCAGTGTATCTGATGTGGTGGTGAATGTCGATTTTATCGGCTTGATCAAAGATCAGAAGGTCAGTGGTGAAACAGGAATCGTTTTTAACGATTCGACGGTCACCTTTTTTGAAGATGGTGAGCAAGTCGGGGAGTTGACGAAACTTGATGCTGAGATGCTGGTGAGTCGGGAAAGAATTGTTATCGAACGGCTCGAAATCGCCCTCGGAGCCGTGGATCTAAAAGGCGAGGCATACATCAAATTGCCGGAGGCAGGTACTGGTAGCGGCGGAGAGGAAAGCGGAGCTGCGGAACAGGGAGCGTCGACCCTGGATTTTGATTTTTCTGCGATTCAGAAGGTTATGCCCTTTCTTGAATTCAAGACATACGGTGACTCACCGAATTTGGATCTGGAGCTCGATTTTGATTCCGCTAAACCAGAGAAAATCGATCTTGTCGCCCGTTTTGATGGAAGCAATTTTTCCTGGCGCGACCTTTCCGTTTCGACCGCAACGATTCGTGCCTCATTTGATCCTGCGACGAAACGCATCGAAGTGCCGACGCTCCAGATCGGATATGGAGAGGGAGTCATTGGCGGAGTTCTTTCGTTTGATACCGAAACGAAGATACTGCATGTGAAGCAACTACAATCGACTGTCGATTTGATCGCATTGCTTTCTGAGATCAAGCCAGAGCTTGGTGATAGTTTTGGCGCGATGAGTATGATCGATTCGCCCATGGTTCAGGTTTCTGGAACTGTCCCGATGGAGGCTCCTAAAAATGCCGAACTCGCTATCAACTACGAGCACCATCACGGAATCGTCATCACGAGTTCATCACGAGAGTTGCCAGTCAGCAACCTCCGTGGGATTGTGAATTACTCGGGTGGCACGCTTCAGACGGACAGCTTTTCCGCGAGCGTGCTGGGCGGGAATGTGGAAATCAATGGCGCAAAGCGACTTATCGCAGAGGAGAAGCCTTTCAGTGGTCTCATCGAGGTGAAGGGGATGCCGCTTGCTGAAATTGCTACCTATTTTGGAAAGGCAGGGTTCGGAATGACGGGCGCGCTTTATCTCGATTTCCGCGGAGTTGGCTACAGTGATGTGAAACGAATCCGGGGCGGTGGAAAGGTATTGATTCGGGATTCCAAGTTGCCAGATTTTCCCATTATTGGGCCGGTTCAGAAATTACTCGGAACCGTCATTCCTGCGTTTGGTATCCAGGGTGAAGGTTCTTTGACGGGATCCTACCTCGTCGAGAGCGGAGTCCTTCTCACCAACGACATGGTTGTGAAGCAGGGTGGAGCGGAGCTTATTACGAACGGAGCGATAAAGTTAGAGCATCAGTCTTGCGACTTCACCAGTGTCGCGACACTGCAGCCAGCTCTCGCCAAAGCAACCGGCTTGGAAGGAAAGTCGATCACGATTCGGGGAGATGGCTTAATCTCCGACCCGGACTTGGAATTGAAGGAGTTTCCCCTCGACTTTGCATCAAGTAAATTGAGCGAGGTTCTCGGGACTTCACCAGAGTCTCTGCAAGAATTGAAGGGAATGCTCGGAGACAACGAGCAAGCAGCCAAGATCCTCGGAGTTGAGATCGAAGAGGTGACTGGACTTGAACTCGGTGACGAAATTGATTCGCTGATCAATGGGTTCCTCGGTGGAGAGCCGAGCGAGGGCGTCGAAGAGGAATCGAATTCGGAAGATCAGTAGGATTTGCCAACCGTGTTGCTTCCGGCACCTGACAGGGTTGAATGGCTGAGATAAACCTGCCGGGCGATCCTGCCGGGGGGCTTTAGAATCAGAGCTTCACTTTTGTTCATTCGAACTTTATACGACTCGGTTGCGCTCTTTTCCACTTTGGAATGCCTTAATATTTTCGATAACTCCGTCGATAAGGCGCTGGCGGGCTTCGAGTGAACTCCACGCGGTGTGAGGGGTGATGAATAAATTGTCCAGTCCGGCAGTGAGAAAGGGGTGGTCGGCAGAAGGGGGTTCCGGGGTTAGCACATCAACGGCGGCGGCTCGGATCGTATGATTTTTCAAGGCTTCGACCAGCGCTGGTTCGTTGACGAGATCGCCGCGTCCGGTATTGATGAGAATAGCGGAGGGTTTCATCTGCCCGAGCGTTTCGGCGTTGATGAAGTGGTGATTCTCTGGCGTAAGTGGACAATGCAGAGTGACGACGTCGGCGACGGCAAAGAACTCATCGCGAGGAAGTCTCGGCATGCCGCCCTGACCTTTGGATCCTTCACGAGCCAGGGCAATAGCCTTCATTCCGAAAGCGAGACCGATTCGGGCGACAGCTTTGCCGATCGAGCCGAGCCCGACGATGCCGAGAGTCTTTCCGGCCAGCTCTCCGATGGGATAATCCAATCGAGTGAAGATAGGGGACTCAGCCCATTTTTCGGGCTCTGCGGCGAAACGGTGCACGTTGCTTTCGAGATTGAGAAGGGAAGCAAAGACATGTTGGGCGACGGCCTCGGTGCTATATCCGCTGACATTGCAGACGGCGAGGTTGCGCTCTCTCGCAGCGTCTAGGTCGACGTTATTGACGCCGGTTGCGACGACCTGAATCAGTTTGAGGTTTTTGGCCGCATCCATTTCATTGGCACCGATAACGACTTTATTGGTGAGAACGATTTCGGCGTCTGCGATACGTCTGGCGGTATCTTCCGGATTGGTGATGTCGTGAGAGATGACCTCACCAAGCCCTTCGAGAGCGGAGAAGTCTACGTCTCTGATTCCCGGACCATTTCGGTCGGCGGTGGAGCGGTCGAGAAAAACAATTTTTTCCATGTGGTGATGACAGCGTCAGGAAATCTGGTTTTCGGCAAGGGAGTCCATGACGTCGATCATGGCGATGGCGGCTTCTGCGGCTTCGCGACCGCGGTTGAGTTCGTCTCCAAGAGCACGAGCTTCGGCTTGTTCGGTGTTTTCGACGAGGAGAACTTCGTGAATGACGGGGATGAGGTGGGAGACGCTGGATTGCTGCAGCGAATTGGTGATCGACTCGGCAATGAGGTCGGCGTGTGCGGTCGAGCCGCGAATGATCACTCCAAGTGCGATGATGGCGAGCGGTTGGTTCTCGCTGCATGCCGCGGCTTCGACGACGACCGGAATTTCAAAAGCTCCTGGAACTCGAACGACTTTAATTTCGAGATCCGGGGCGAGCCTACCAATCGTTTCGCTGGCTGATTCGACAAGTGCGTCGGTGTAAATACTGTTGTAGAGACTCGCGACAATGTTGACGGTGCCTGCGCGGTCGAGGCTGGCGGGTGTTTCAGGTGCGGCTTTCGACATGGTCGATTGGATATTGGAAATTCGGTTCAGATGTTAACGGCTTAAAGAAAATGTCCTAGCTTATCGCGCTTGGTTTTCAAGTATGCTTCGTTGTCGGGATTGGACGGAATTCTGATGGGGACTTTTTCAACGATTTCCAAATTATGCCCGTCGAGTCCGACAACCTTGCGAGGGTTGTTGGTCATGAGGCGGATTTTTCTCACACCAAGATCATACAGGATCTGCGCACCCATGCCGTAGTCTCTAAGGTCAGAGCCGAAGCCGAGCTTTTCGTTAGCCTCGACCGTGTCGAGACCTTCCTGCTGAAGTTTGTAGGCTTTGATTTTGTTGCCGAGCCCAATGCCTCTTCCTTCCTGCCTCATGTATACGAGAACTCCGCATCCCTCTTCCTCGATCTGCCGTAGGGCGGCGTGGAGTTGGCTGCCACAGTCGCAGCGGCGCGAACCAAAAACATCGCCGGTGAGGCACTCGCTGTGGACGCGAACGAGAACTGGTTCGTCGTTCTCGATTTTTCCTTTGACGAGGGCAAGATGTTCCTCGCTGGGGTTGAGCTTGCTGGCGTAGAGGGTGAGTCCAAATTTCCCGAAGTCTGTTGGAAGTTCAATGTGCTCTATTTTCTCAATGAGTTTTTCTTCGCGTCGCCTGTGTTCGATCAGAGATTCGATGGATCCAATTTTCAGGTCGTGCTCTTTGGCAAAGGCCTGAAGTTCGGGAAGGCGGGACATGGTACCGTCTTCGTTGAGAATTTCACAAATAACCCCGGCGGGGTGGAGGCCCGCGAGGCGGGCCAGGTCGATCGCTGCTTCGGTATGACCGGCGCGCCGGAGAACTCCTCCGGGGTAAGCCTGAAGAGGGAGAATGTGTCCGGGGCGCACGAGGTCCTGCGGTTCGGCAAGGGGATTGGCGAGGATGGAAACGGTCTTGGCCCGATCTGCGGCACTGATTCCAGTGGTAACTCCCTCGGCCGCATCGACGGCGACGGTGAAGTTTGTCCCCTGCGATTCGTTATTGCGCTTCACCATAAGAGGGAGACCGAGTCTGTCCGCCGCATCGGGCAGGATGGGTGCGCAGATAAGGCCACGTCCATGGGTGGCCATGAAGTTGATGATCTCCGGCGTGATTTTCTCGGCGGCACAGATCAGGTCGCCTTCGTTTTCGCGATCTTCGTCATCTACAATGATGACGACTTTTCCTTCGCGGATGTCGGCGATGAGTTCTTCGGGAGGGCTGAAGTCCATGGTTCTCTAGACGTGGTGTTCGTCGTTCGGGTCAAATTTGGGGACGGGAATGTTGAGGATTTTGAGGTTGCTGCCGACGGCGCGGTGCTTGCAGCCGGGCTGAATGAGGACAGCAGTTCCGGGAAGCAGTTCGTGCCTTTCGTTGTCGAGTTCGATATGACCTTCTCCTTCGAGCACATAGTAGATTTCGGTCATGCGCTCGTGGTAGTGCGTTTCACTGTCGAATTTGATGTCGACGAGGTGCATGGACGCGACGTCATTTTTGTCGTTCATGAATGCGCGGCGGGCCTGACCGCAGGGACAGGGCGTTGGCTCGATCTCGGCGAGTCGAGCGATTTGAAAATTGGGTCCGATGATTTCGGTAGCGACGTCGCTCATGGCGAAAATGTAGTCACGATGACTGGGCTTGAAAAGGGAAGCTTTTGCCTTGTTCGGGGCAGCTTTCTTGATTTGTTGAGGTTACGTTCCATGCGTCACACTGGTGACGGCTACAACAACCTCTGGTAGACTGCATTTCCTATGATTAACCAATCGACTGTTCGCTTTTTCGGGCTTCTTCTTGCTACCGCTCTTTTCTCCGCCTGTGGGGATAAGCAACCGACTGACATGCCTGAGTCGGATGCGAGTGAGACGCAGGTTTCAACGGCAGGTCCTGGCCAGTTGACTTCCGAACAGCAAAAGGAGGTAGTCAATGCGCTGATGCGAGCGAAGGCGCAAGAGCAGGCTGAAGGGCTCGGCGGAGGAAAAGTGGTCGTGAACAGGGCGTGGAATTACGAGGGGTATTCGTATTTGAGTCCTGATCCGAACGCTTCGATTGAGGCGCGACTGGTCGCCGTAGATGTGACAATTTCGGGGCACACCGTTAATTTTGATATCGACGATATCGAGATCGTCGACGGGGCGAGCCTCGTCAGCTATGGAAGCGACCCGCATGCGGAGCCCCTCAATGCGGATGGCAAATTACTGATGCCTGATGATCCATTTCCCGCAGCTCCCGAGGAGAATCGCTGGCTCCTGATATACGCCTACCCGAAGGCGTCACCTGCTTTTCGTCTTTACTACTGGGGAAAGGAACTCAGTGGCGACGATCCGGTTGTGATTGCCGAGAACGGATGGGAGTTGCCGTATCCACCTGCGGATCCTGTTGTGCCGGCCAAGCAGTAGCAATCCAAATCCGCTTGCGCGGCTTTACTTCATTACGAAGCGAAGCTCGAAGGCATGGCGGTCAGATGTGTGTAGCTTCGGCATCGATCTGCTTGATCGCGATGGTGGCTTCGAGTCCGGATATTCAGCAGGGAAGCGTGAGTTGCATTGCGAAAGCTTCAAATGGCTTGCCGTTTTTGGACGCCTCTTCAAAAGCTTTCACAGCTTCTTCGCCGCTCGAAGCGGTGGTGGAGCCATAGCCCAGCTTGCTCACGATGGTAGATTCGAGTAATTGCATGGGTGCTTCGTCATCTACTGTAAGGGTGTTTTTCTTTTCCGTGGAAGTCTCCAGAATCGGTGCGAGTGCGTGTGTAGATTGGTCGGTATATCGAGGATTAATAGGGGTGGCATGGTCCCATGCCCAGCCCGAGTTCTGCGCGTAGCTGACAGCAGAGTCCCGTGTTTCGAGTCCATAGGCGACATCTGCGAGTGAGGGGTCGAGAACAAACTCGACGCCAGTCTGGTTTTGGATGATCTCGAATCGTTAACTGCTGGTATTGTATCTTGCCCGGGCCTTCCGGCTATCCGCTGCGACGGCTGAAGTGGTGACAGGCTTGTCGATAATGCTTCCCGAAGGGGCTCCTACGTTGAGTTCTTTATCCGACTTTAATCGAGACTTTTTCAGTTTGGACAGCGCTTCGTTGGCTACTCTGATTCACATTGGAAACTGCAAGAGTCGCCAGTGTCGCCAGCACGGCAAAAGTGATGAACATTTCTGCCATACTGCAGCTACGGTTGCGGAGGCAATTACTATGAGTGAAATCGAAAATCAATTTAATTATGAAAATTATGGTTGAATGCTAAATGAATACAACTATCATAGTATATGCAATTCTAACGAAGCTGAATTATAAAAACCAAACGTCTTGTTCTAATCACGGCGGTGCTTTCGAGCGCTTCATTCGCTGTCGGCCAAGTCGGTCAGCAAATGGCTCTCTTGAACTCCCCCGCATATGAGGGGGCTGCGGCCCCTCTGCGCGGCGCACCACCCCGCCAGTACGACTTCTCCAAAGTTGTATTGAGTGATGTGATGCGCCTCATGGCCGAGGATGCCGGTATTGGCTTTTTCGGACTCCCCAACTGTAGTCAGGGAGAGGATCGCTTCGTGACATTCACCATTAACGCGAGCCCATTTGTAGCTCTTGAGACTCTTGCGAAAGCCAATGGCTTTTCTCTCATCTACGAAAGCGGTATTTGGTATCTTCGACCTGCGAACGACAATGAATTGATCGGTCGCATCTACGAGATCAATCACAATGCGCAGGAACTGGTAACCAAGAACGCGCAATCCAGCGGAACAAGCGGAGGGGGCGGTTATTCATCAAGCGGTTTCGGATCGGGAGGTCTGAGCCTTCAGGGTGCACCTGATTTCTTCGTGACTGAGCCTTCTCGCATTCTCGACGATATTCAAAATATTCTCGACATCGGAGCAGAGGGTGGACGCGCTCAGTTTGCGTCAACCGCATCTGTTGATAATGTGGCCCAGCTTTCGCTGGGGGCCTCACAAATTGCGCCCAACATCGCCAACGGCGGTGACGTTCCAGCGTCAGCCGAGGGAGCAGGGGTGATGCAGCAATCCAAAGTCATTTGGAATAGCGACTCGAACACGCTTTATGTGGTTGCGACTCGCCAGCAGCACCAGTGGATCGAGGCTTATCTCGCTTCAGCAGACCGGCCGCAGTCCATGATTGCCGTTGAGGTCAAGTTCATCGAATCTTCCCGGAACCCTCGATCCGACTTGGGTATCGATTGGGACGGCATTCTCGGAGAAAGTGGACTTGGGGAAAATCTTAACTACGCCACTAGCCCAACCAATCTGGATCGCATCGGTAATTATTCTCTTCCGACTGCAGTTCTCAGCTACAGCGACCTGAACTGGAAACTTCGTTCCATCTACAATGACCGGAATACGAAGTCGGTATCATTTCCACGAATGGTTACACTCGACAACCGCGAAGTGGCTTTCCGCAGTGTGATCAACCAGCCCGTTCTCGGATCCAGTGCCAGCGCAAGCCTTGGTGCAGATGGAACCGAAACATCTTCGATCGAATACATCCCGATCGGAACCGTCATTAACATTCTGCCGAAGCGCATGAAGGATGACAAAATCCTACTGAACGTATCCGTGACCGTTTCTGACATCGTTGGAACCGAGTTCATCAACGGAAACCCATTCCCGATCGCAACCTCTCGCGTCTACACGGCACCTTTCACCGTGAAGAGCGGATTTACCGTCGCGATCAGCGGCCTGGATGCGGCGTGCACGTCAGTGAATGAGCGCGGACTACCCATTCTTGGAAAAATCCCGGTTCTCCGATACGCCTTCAAGAATAGGAAAAAGGACCGCAATCGTCAGCACCTTATGATGCTGATTACCCCTATCGCACTCGGGAACGGAATAGAAGGCCTAGCGCGCAAGCCTGTCATTCGCGAGCCATGGAAGCAGCATGCGAATTCCAAGAGCACCGTCTCTGATGCACCCCCACGCACCAATGCCGATCTCTACCCGAACGGCCAGTATCCTACCGCTTCTGGAATCCGTGAGGTTCCTCAGTTCAAAGAGGAAGTTGACCCGGTTGTAAAGCGCAAAGCCAGCCATGAGTTCGGCAAAAAGTCCCAGCTCGTCGCAGCTCCACTTGAGGCAGAAAAGACGACTCGTCAGGTCGGATCCAGCGCTGCCACAGTAGCGAAGGCTGCGGAAATGCCAGAAGCGACACTGCAGGCGGCTCCGAAAGGAGAGCCTCAGACCGCCACACAAGCGGCATCTCAACCCGCGTCGACCCCAGCACCGAAGCCAAATCCTACCGTAGCCAAAGCCGATGCCCCAAAGCCAGCTCCGGCAATGAGCAATGACAAGCTTGGAGAAATTAAAAGCGGAATCGCCAAGATCGAAGAGAAGCTCGGAAAAGTCCCTGCAGGAACTGGAAAGCTTCAGGCCGATGATGCCCAGCTCGTGGTCAATGCTCTTGAAAGCGCACAAGAGCTTCTCAATGATGTAGATGAGGTCCGCGGAGACGATGGAGCTCCTCTCCTAGGAGAACTCGGAGATGTCTGGTGGCAGCTGATCAGCCTCAAGACTAAGGCAGTCAGGATCAGTCGCCGCTCGCCCGAGAGTCTTGCGATCAACGTTGACGGCGAAGGCAAAGCTGAATCCGATCAGTAAATTTTACCCGCCCCGTCGCACAATAATTTTCTCCTCGGCCTCCTTGGGGAAAAATAAGAAGTGGATTGCTACTCCGCGGTGAAAACGCGGAGTAGTTTCTGTTTTGTCCGCCCCGTTCCAAAATCGGTAACCCTTTGTAGCTTTCTCGGCACGAAAATGGGTTATGATGCGAGGCAAATGGCTCAGCCTCCCGCCCTTCCATCCGATCATAGACGCGAGCAGTTTACCCGCTCGTTCAAAGACCATCTGCTGCTCCTCGTCGGAGCCGTTGGGATTGCCTGGGGTCTTGAAATCGTCGACGCCGTGCTATTTGGGTTCCTCGACAACTTTGGAATTCAACCCCGTCGCGTCTCGGGTCTGATTGGAATCGCCACAGCGCCATTTCTCCATGTGGGGTTCACCCACCTCATTTCCAACACTATTCCATTCCTGGTTCTTGGTGGTGTCGTATTGATGGGGGGGAGAAAAATCTTTCTCCAGTCTACGATCTTTATCATCGCGATCGGAGGCATGGCTCTCTGGACACTCGGGCCTCCGGCAACCAATCACCTCGGCGCGAGTTTGTTGATATTCGGCTACCTCGGATTTTTACTCGCGAGAGGCGTCTTTGAAAAATCTGGTTTCTGGACCGCCGTCTCGGTAGCCATTCTCGTATTTTACGGAGGAATGCTCGCCGGTGTGTTACCCGGTCAGCCCGGGATCTCGTGGCAGGGTCATCTCTTTGGGTTTCTCGCGGGTGTGATAGCGGCAAAGGTGATGTTTACGAGGGAAGCAACGTAGCATCATGTGGAGTGCGGTCCTTTAATTCCGGCGATAGTCGTCGTAGCCAAAATCCTCCGGCAAATTCAACTGGAATACCCAGTCACGGATAGTGCTCTCGTGGTAAGGCGGCAGCTGAAGCAGACGGTCCTATCTAGACCACGCTCATCACCTTGCCAAATCACACGTTGATGAGATACTTCTACTGCACCCCGAATGAACATCGAAACTTTTCAGGTCTACTGTGATCTTGTCGAGACGACGAGCTTCTCAGAGGCGGCGGAGCGCAACGGCATCACCCAGAGCGCGGTGAGCCAACAGATTCGCGCTCTCGAGGATCGGTTCGGCGTCATTTTGGTTGAGCGAGGCCGTCGTAATTTCGCAGTCACTCCCGAGGGCGAAGTCTTTCTCCGCTCTGCACGTAGCATTCTCGATTCTTACCGGGGGATTGAAGAAGAATTCGCCGAGATGCGCGACATCGTCGCTGGGCAGCTCACCATTGCGACGGTTTACAGCATCGGGTTTCACGAACTCCCGCCCTATCTCGAAACATTTCGGGAGCAATATCCCGAAGTCGACTTGCAGGTCCAGTATCGACGTTCCAATCAGGTTTATGCCGATGTATCTGAGAATCTTGCGGATCTCGGACTTGTTGCCTATCCGCAGGAGAGGAAAGGGGTCGAAATCGAACCTGCCTGGAAAGACCGGCTCGTTGTCATTTGTCCGCCTTCTCATCCGCTGGCGAAGAGGAAGAAACTTGACCTGAAAGCCATCGATGGAGAGCGATTTATTTCTTTCGAGCCGGATCTCCCGACACGGAAAGCGATCGATGGAATGTTTTCCCAGGCAGGAATCCAGGTGAAGGAAGTGGTCGAGTTCGACAATATTGAAACCGTGAAGCGAGGTGTCGTTATTGAAAATGCGATCTCGATCGTTCCGGGCGAAAGTGTCGGCCCCGAGGTGGCTTCGAAATCACTCGTCCGCATTCCCATCGATGGGAAATTCATCTGGAGACCGCTCGGGATTGTGCGACGTCGCACTAAGGCAATCACGCCTGCGATGCGGGAAATGATTCGGATTTTGAAAACAAAAAAGGCGGAAGGATGACTCCGCCTTTTCTTCCGCAGAAGCTTTGCAAGGACTACTCGCTGAACGGACTCGCAGCGAATGCCATGAAAGCTTCTTTCATTGCCTCGATGGACTCTTTCGGGCCTGTCGCCTTGAGGAACACATTTCCTTCGCTCCCAGGGATGATGGCTGCGAGCATTGTGTAGTTTTCCCGAGGCGTTTTGTTACCGGAGAATGGGCCGCCCGACGACTCCATGTAGGTGCCGGTCGCGGTGAGGAAAATGACCTCTTTGTCGCCCATTTTCTTCGTCTCCTCTTTCGCATCTGGAGCTGGGCTGAATTGACCGATCCAGCGATCCAGGTTTGCTCGAGTCGAGCCTCCGCTGCCGCCGAAGTGGAAAAGAACGAGCTCAATGTCCTTCAACTTCTCGTCCTCGTGATCATAAAGCAGTTGTCCCGCTCGCATCGAGCTGGCGGGCTGCTGGCGAATCCACGGATCACCAAATTCAAATGTCAGGCCGCTGACGGCGAGTGATTCTTTATCGTCGGCAATAGCCAGAGACAAAATCAGAGAAAGTGTGAGAAGGGAAGAGAGGATGATCTTCATGACGGGAACTATGATTCAGGTTTGGATTGTGACAAGTTATCAACATACCGCAACTCCGTTACGACAACAGAAAGGGTTCGGTCTATGATTCAAAAGAGCTAGGTCGTCTATGCAACCCTGTTGAGTTCCATTTCTAAACCTGTTTGGTCACTATTCTGCTCCGCTTTTCGTATGAAAGTTTTGATCTCATTGGTCATTCTCCTCTCCTGTTGTTTTGCAACGGGGCAGGAAAACGTAGTGCCTGTTGTCGCGGCTCCGCCGGCTGAAGAAGTCGCGAGGCTCAATCTGGACCCTTTTTACAAAAAGCATCTCAGTGTTGGTGGCTTTCCCATCGTGGGTTCGGAGCAGGTTTCCGACTACGCGTTTTACGAAGCCGCTTTCATCATCAACCGCATGCTGGGACGTCGACAGGATATCATCGATGCGCTGGTCGAGAGCAAGGTGCGACTTGCGATCATGGCGCCAGACGAATTCACGACAGATATTCCCGAGCACGCCACGCTGAAACCGAAGATCTACTGGGACAAGCGAGCGAGAGGGCTGGGCGCATCGTCGGAACGACCTGCCGTTTCCGTCGGAGAAGAAAATCTGCTCGGTTTGAAAGGGGATCCCTATTCAACGGAGAGTATCATGATTCACGAGTTCGCTCATGCTATCCACCTCATGGGGATCAACTCGATCGACTCTGAATTCCAGGGAAGGCTTGAAAATACATTCAACCGCGCCGGTTTGAAAGGCCTCTGGCGGGGGAAATACGCGGGAACGAATCCCTCCGAGTATTGGGCCGAAGTCGTGCAATCCTGGTTCGACACCAACCGGGAAAATGATCACGATCACAACCACGTCGACACACGGGAAGAATTGAAAGAACACGACCCCGACGCGGCGGAGTTAGTGGAGTCGATTTTTGGCGATCGAAAATGGAAATACTCCCATCCAAAAGACCGGAAAAATCCGAGGCATCTTAAGAGCTTCGATCTCGCAACGGCTCCCGTTTTTTCCTGGCCGGAAGACTTGGTGAAAGCTTACGAAGCGCTCGATCGAGGTGAGGGACTAAAGCTTGCGGAACTCCGCAAGATGGAAGAATTGCTAGCAAAGGCGGCTTCGCCCGAGAGCGCCAATGCGGTGAAGTTGCGCGTCGACAACGAAACGAAACAGCGGATCACCGTTTCCTGGATTGGCTTCGATGGTCTTCGGCGGGAGTATGGCCTGACCGATCCGACCCGGCGTTTTGATCAAAACACTTTCGAGGGCCATCTCTGGATAGTCACCGACGAGAAAGGTAAGGATCTCGGGTGGTTTGCTACTCCGGCGGAGGATTGCCGGGTGGTGGTGAAGTGATGGAAGGTTTGGCCCTTCTCGCTACCAGAAAAGAGAAGGCGGTAGCCAGCAAAGCTAGCACCCCCATCCCGACCGAAAATACGTCGCCATACCGGGCGTAGATAGTCATGGGAGGATTGAGGTTCACTTCGACGTTCGCCGGTATGCTTCCCCGGATATGGGTCGAGCCGGATTCCTCATCTCGAAGAACACGGGCAAATTTGTCGGTGGAGCGGCGGTCGTAGACGCTACCGCGTTCGTCGATAAAACCGCTGACGCCGGTGTTGGCGGCGCGGATCATGGGGCGCCGGAATTCGATGCAGCGAAAGAGCGCGTTGTTGAAATGCTGAAGTGGCTGGGCGCTGTCGCGAAACCAGCCATCATTGGTGACATTGACCATGATCTGTGGTTTCTGCCGCAGGAATTTCCGGGCGTGACGAGGAACCGAATCTTCGAAACAGATCAGGGGGACAATGTCGATTTCGTGTCCGTCTTTTTCGATGATGAGTGGCTGGAAAATAGTTCCGGGGGTGAAGTCATTCTCGATGACGCCGCCTGCGATCCAGACGAAAATGGGGAAGGTGTCACGGAAGGGAAGATACTCACCGATGGGGACAAGATGCACCTTTTTGTGTATTTGATAGGTCTCCGTCGAGCCTTTCATGAGGGTGATCGTGTTGTAAATTTCATCTCCCTTGAGCGTGCTGTCCTCGAGCCCAGTGAGCAGGTAAAAGTCATCGCCTTTGAGGACATGCTCGTTGAAGTATTCCTGCACCCAGGGAAAATTGAAATGTCCTGGCAATGCTGTCTCCGGCCATAGAACAAGGTCGTGAGGGGAAGATTCGACGAAGGTTCGGGTGAGATCGCGGTAGTCGAAAATGACTTTCTGTCTCATCTTGACATCTTCAGACCACTTGTCCTCGATCGGAATATTCATCTGCATGATGCGGGCACGAACATCGACCGCTTCGTCGGGGACATGGGAAACTTTCGAAATCCCGTAGAGAAACAGTACGATGATGAGCGCGACTCCGAAGGCAAAGTCGACGTGGGGGCGTAGGCGCTTGCGATCGCGGATTTCCAGTCCGAGTCGAACCAGCGTGCAGAAAGCGATCACTCCGGAAAACATCATCACAAATCCATATCCGGTGATGCCAATGACATCGGCAAATTGGACGAGGAGCAGGTGATTTTTCAACGCGACGCCGAGCGTGTTCCATCCGAATCCCGTGAAGAGAATACCTCGAAGCCACTCGAGGCCACACCAGGCTGCACCGTTGAGAAAGGCAACTTTGAGGACTCCGAAGGAAAGTTCGAAGAGGTCCTTTCTGTCTTTGTCAGGCTTCGGAATGATCCAACGTCCAGCGGTCGTGGCGAAGGCTCCGAAAAGAGCAAAGTAGAGAGAAAGATAAAGTGCGAGTGCAACGAGAGCACCCAGTCCGGCAAAAAACGTCCCGGCTACATGTGAGATTTCGGTGATCCACGAGAGATTGATCGCAAAAAAGACGAGGCCGCACACGAGGCCAAGAAGGGCGCCTCGCCTCCAGCGTTTTTCTCCTAGGTCGGAAAACCAGAGTGCCCCGAGTAAAGGTGCCTGCCAGATCCAGATGAGCCCGTCCGCAGTAAATGGCGGATAGCAGATTGCCAAAAGCACGCCACTGAGCAGGGCGGCAATCCACGGCCAGAGGCGTCGCAACTTGGGGTTCATGTGGAATCGTAACGTTCAATGTGCAGCTGGACGCCGCTACTCGAGCCGTTCCCGCATGTCCGCAACGATCGCTGCTTTCAAGTCATCGAAAGACTGATGCGCTATCGCTTTTGCGGAATCCAACTGCTCGGGTCTCAATACATCGTTGTGTCCCGGCTGTGGGCGATAGTAGATGTAGTACTTGATCTTAGGTTCGGTCCCGGATGGCCGGACTGCGAATGCCCGTCCATCATCGAGATCAACGAACACCATTTTCTCCTTCGGAATCGCGTCACCCTCCTCATCCACGAAATCCTCGTTCGCGAAATCGCGGATGCGAGTGATGGCGGCCCCGTCCATTTCGCAAGGAGGGGAGTCAACGTAGCTCTGAGCGAGTTTCTGGATCTGTGCTGCACCGTCGGCACCGGCCAGCGTCTCAGCATGCTGCCCTTCGATGAAGACTCCGTGTTCGCAAAACAACTGATCGAGCAATTCGACGGGAGTGATGCCACGGGATTTTGCATAGGCCGCGACTTCCGCGAACATGACAACGGCTCCGTTCGCGTCTTTGTCGCGCAGGAAGTCGGTGCCGAGATATCCGTAACTTTCTTCCCCGCCGAAGACGAAAAACTTCGAATGTTCGAGACGAAGATTTCGGGCTTCCTCATCACTGAGTTCGCGATAGTCGGAATAGAGGCCGGATGGGATCTGGCTTTCGTATTTTCGCAGCTTCGCTCCGATGTATTTGAAACCTGTCAGGGTGTTGACGACTCCGACTCCGAAATGCGAGGCAATCGCAGTCTGCAGTTCCGTTGTTACGAAAGTTTTCACGAGAACAGCGTGATCGCGATTTTCATCGGTTACGATTCCCTGCTCGGTGAAGGCGAGAAGTCGATAGTATGCCATCAATGAACCGATCTGGTTTCCGGTGATCAGAGTCATTTTCCCATTGCCATCGCGAACGACGACTCCCATTCGGTCGGCGTCCGGGTCGGTTCCAATCACGATGTCGGCTCCGCTTGCTTCGGCCTGATCGATTCCCATTTGCAGGGCCTCTGCATTTTCGGGGTTGGGGGATTTCACGGTGGGAAAGGCACCATCTTCCGTGTCCTGTTCGGCGACCGTATCGCAATGAAAGCTGAGACGTCGCAGCATCTGCGGGGCGATTGTTCCACCGGTTCCGTGAATATTGGTGAAAACAATTTTCAGATCACTCTGTGATTTCACCAGTTCCGGATCGAGGAGTAGCGATTCGAGTCGAACCATGTAGGCCTCGTCCATATCCTCGCCCAGTTCTGTCACCGTGCCCTGCTGATCGGCGGAGAGCGCATCGTAGCTTTCGCCCTCGACGGCATTCACCTCGGCTATGATCTGGCTGGCTTCGGGTTCAACGATCTGGGCTCCATCGCTTCCGTAAACCTTGTATCCGTTATCATGCGGCGGGTTGTGGCTTGCGGTGAGGACGATACCCGATGTCGTGCCGAGATGGCGAACGGCAAAGCTGAGATGCGGCGTCGAGCGCGGGACGGGGAAAATGTAAACGTCACATCCGTTCTCGGTCGCGACTTTGGTGACGCAATCAGCGAATTCTTTTCCGAAGTAGCGAGTGTCCCTTGCCAAGGCCAGAGAAGGACGGCCTTCGCCGGTATGGGCTTTCACTAACTGGCGGACGAGACCGAGAGTCGCGCGTGTAATGTTGTAGTAGTTCAGTCCGCTCGTTCCGACGCATGGGTATTCGGGTCTTTCTCCATCAACTGCGGATCCGCGTTCCGCTGCCGTGACAATTTCCCCGATCGAACGGCCGCGAAGGCCCCCTGTTCCGAACGCGAGTTTCTTGAAGAAACGGTTGTTCAACTCCGTCCACTCCTGTCTTTCGGCCAGCTCCGCTACGGAAGCTTCGTAGATCGGATTGCCCGACGAGAGAAGCTCGGTAATGTTTTCGTGGCTGCTTTGGAGCAAATTGCCGTCTGTAAGGGCGGCATCGAGTTGACCGGAAAGTTCGGAATTCATGATGACTCACCCTAGAAAAGGGGTAGAGAGAATGCAAACGATGGAACTGTGAAAACACTCTCCTCATCTCCTGATAATCAAACGACCGCGTGGCGCATTTTGCACGATGCGAAGGCGGGGGTGTGGGTTGATCATTTCGATGGTCGCTGGCTCGTGCAAACGATGGGGAATCGGTTTCCCGACTACCTAAAAAAGGCGTCCGAAGGCATCACATCGAGCATCTACTGGCGTCCCCGGGACAAAGCGGCGTCTACTGCGCCAGAGCATATAATGGGAGACGTTGTAGAGGAGCCGTTTGTGGTCAGGGAAAATGCCGCTTTGTTTGCGATCGATTTTTCGGCAGGGTATTCATCGGGTATTTTTCTTGATCAACGGCTCAATCGGAAATGGGTCGGTGAAATCGTCGAGCCGGGACAGCGCGTTCTCAATACTTTTGCTTATACGGGAGCTTTTTCCGTTGTAGCGGCCCGGGCCGGGGCGATCACGACGACGCTCGATCTTTCTCGAACCTATCTCGACTGGACCTGGAAAAACTTTGCGGCCAACAATATCGACAGAGAAGAACACTTCGGAGTAAAGGGGGATGCCTTCGAGTGGATGCGAACTTTTTCCCGGCAGGGACGGAGCTTTCACGGTGTCATTCTTGATCCCCCAACGTTTTCACGAAAAAAGAGGGGCAAATTCAGCACCGATTCTGACTACGCTGATCTCACCAGCCTCGCAGCTGCCATAGTCGAACCCGGCGGATGGATCCTCGCCTGTGCCAACACGCATCGGCTCGCTGTGGACGACTTTGAGCAGGCTGTTTTTTCCGGCGTCAAGGGGGCTGGTCGGAGCGTAATATCCTGTGAGCGTGTTCCCATGCCCTCCGAATATCACGGCGACGAGTATTTGAAATCGCTCCGGGTTGTAGTTGGTTAGCGCCCGTTTCAAAACCCGAGTCGATTTTCCACGTCATGCGCATCATTCGTCACACCCAGAAAAGTTATGCTTCCGCGATCCGCAAACTGGATCGCCGTTCCGCTCCGCCTGCCGGAGTTGAAGCCATCGTGAAAGATATCATCGAAGACGTCGAAAAACGTGGCGACAAGGCACTCATCGAGATCTCGAATAAATTCGATAAGGCCGGTTTCAAAACAGCAAAAGATCTCCGCGTCACCGAAGCCGAGTTGGCCGCTACGGAAGATGCCGTCGATGCCAAAACAAAGCGCGCCATCGCTGCCTCGAGAAAAAACGTCATCGCTTTCGCCAAGAAAAGCCTGCGCAAGGATTGGTCGGGAAAAAACTCGCAGGGAGGTGAAGTAGGGGAGCGCTTTCTTCCTTTCGAGCGCGTCGGGATTTACGTTCCTGGTGGAACCGCTCCACTCGTTTCCACGTCCAACATGACAGTTTGCCTCGCTGCTGCTGCAGGATGTCCGGAAATCGTCGTTATGACGCCTCCGGGTCCGGGAGGAACGGTAAATCCGGCCCTCTTGTATGCGTTGAAAGAAGCCGGGGCGACGGAAATTTACAAAGTCGGTGGTGCGAAGGGTATGGCCGGTATGTCGATCGGGACAAAAACGATTCGACCTGTTCTGAAAGTCTACGGTCCCGGAAATTCCTTCGTCGTCGAAGCAAAGCGCCAACTTTTCGGAGTCGTCGCAGTCGATTTGCTCCCTGGACCGAGTGAGGTTGTTGTTCTTGCCGATAAGAGTGGCAATGCAAAATACATCGCCGCCGATATGCTGGCCCAGGCCGAGCACGGAGGCGATAGCATCATGGGATTCGTCACGGATTCGGAGGAACTCCTCGAAAAGGTGCAGGCAGAGGTAGATCGACAAATCAAGGAACTGAGCCGTCAGGATCAGTTGAAGAAAGCGCTCAAGGACGGAGCGTGGTGTGTGCTCGCCGAGTCTCTCGATGAAGGTGTCGACATTGTGAATGCCTTTGCTCCCGAGCACTTGTCGCTGATCACCCGTCGCGAGAAAACCATTCTTCCGAAGATCACGACGAGCGGAGCCATTTTCGTCGGCAATTACTCGCCCGTGGCAGTCGGTGACTTCCTCGCTGGCCCTAGTCACGAGCTTCCCACGGGTGGAGCCGGAAAATCATTCCCCGGTCTCACCGTCGACATGTTCCAGCGACGCACCAGTATTGTGAAGCTGGATCGCGATTCGATCAGGAAGTCTGCTCCGATCGTTGAGGAGTTTGCCAAGGTGGAAGGGCTCGACGCGCACGGAAGATCGGCGACGATTCGGGTGGAGTAGGTGTCATGAATCCCGCCTCCGGCCCGGGGGACGTCGTCTTTGGTGAAAGGAGAAGGAACCTGGCGACCCGTAGCCGAGCACCTAAGACCGAACGGATAGAATCCTTCCAGATCATCTTTTTCTGGAAGCGTGCCGTAACTGTCGATATGGGACGCAATATACTATCCATCGGGGGAAGCTCCGGAGTCGGACTTGAGCTGGTCAAGCACCTCACTTCTCAAGGCGACTCCGTTCACGTGGCCTCGCGGAACGTCAACGAGATCTCTGCGATTCCTAACGTCTCGGTTCAGGAATACGACGTGACACGCAAAGACGCAGAGCTGCATCTGCCAGAAAGCCTCGATGCAATGATCTATTGCCCGGGCACAATCAATCTGAAACCATTCGGCAGAATCACCGATGAAGATTTTCAAAACGAGCTTGAGGTTAATTACCTGGGAGCCGTCCGCGCCATTCGACTGGCTCATGCCGCTCTGAAGAAGCCGGGGAAATCATCCATCGTTCTTTTTTCCACTGTGGCAGTGCAGACAGGCTTGCCCTACCACGCCAGTATTTCCGGAGCCAAAGGGGCCGTGGAAGGTCTCTGTCGATCTCTTGCGGCGGAATTTTCTCCGGACATCCGGGTCAATTGTCTCGCACTTTCTTTAACCGACACGCCCCTGGCGTCCGGTCTGTTGAATAGCGACGACAAGAGAATGGCATCAGCAGATCGTCATCCCCTGAAACGAATCGGCGATCCCAAAGAAGTTGCTCAGGCAGCAGCGTTTTTGTTGGGAAAGGAGTCGGGATTCATTACTGGTCAGGTAATCCAGATCGACGGTGGGATCTCCACCCTCAAGCTGCTCTAGGAAATGAGCCGCTCTATCTCGCTTGTTTTTCCCCACCAACTCTTCGAACAGCATCCGGCTCTCGAAAAGGAGAGGTCCGTTCATCTGATTGAGGATACTCTCTTCTTCGGGGATCCGCACGCGTCACCCGGTCGGTTCCATAAGCAGAAAATCATGCTGCATCGAGCGTCGATGAAGGCCTTTGCCGAGCGACTCGAAGGCCTCGACTACGACGTGAGCTATCACGATTACGACCGGCAGAATACGATTGAAAAGATCCTGACACAGCTTCACGAGGGCGAACCCATCGTGGAAATGGTAACGGCTGACCCGGTCGATTTTCTGCTCGAGAAGCGTCTTCGCCGATTTGCGGATGAAAAGGGAGTTTCCCTGAAGATCACCTCGACGCCGATGTTTGTGACTCCTCGCGATTGGGCAGACGAGTATTTTGACAGCCGCAAGCGTCCGTTCATGGCGAAATTCTATGAGCAGCAGCGCAAGCGCATGGGAATCCTCGTCGATGAAAAGGGCGAGCCCGAGGGTGGGCAGTGGAGCTTTGATGAATACAATCGTAAGTCCATGCCCAAGCGTGGCCTCGATACCCCAGATGATCTGAGTGCTCCGCGTCGAAAGCAGGTCGATGAAGCGCTCGAATATGTGGAGAAAAACTTTGCTGACTACCCGGGCAAGACGGATACATTTTGCTATCCTGTAAATACCAGAGACGCTCGTGACTGGCTCGAAAAATTTCTCGAAGAGCGCTTCGATCAGTTTGGCCCCTACGAAGACGCTCTCTCGGAGAACGAGCGAACTCTCTTCCACAGCATCTTGACACCCGCATTAAATATTGGCCTTCTCACTCCGCAGGAGGTGGTCGATCGGGCACTGGAATTCGCAGAGAAAAACGATGTCCGTATCAGTTCGCTGGAAGGGTTCATCCGTCAGATTATCGGTTGGCGGGAGTTTATGTATTTGATGTATGTCAGGCACGGTGTCGAGATGCGAAACAGCAATCACTTTAATCATCGGCGCGACATTCCCGAGAGTTTCTGGACTGCCGAGACCGGCATTGGGCCGATCGATCTCGTTATTGAGCGTGTTCTCGAAACCGGATACGCCCACCACATCGAGCGGCTCATGGTGTTGGGTAATTTCATGCTCCTCAGTCACTTCAAACCCGAACAGGTATGTGACTGGTTCATGGAACTTTTTATCGACGCCTATGACTGGGTCATGGTGCCAAACGTCTACGGGATGAGCCAATTTGCCGATGGCGGAATATTCACGACCAAGCCTTACATTTCCGGTTCCAACTACGTGAAGAAAATGTCGGACTACACCACGGGAAACTGGTGCCAAACCTGGGACGGCCTATTCTGGAATTTCATCGACCGACATCTCGAGTTCTTTCAGAGCCAACATCGCCTCGGTATGATGGTCGCCACCTATCGGAAAATGGCCGACGAAAAGCGGGAGGGGCATCTCAAAGAGGCAGAGGGGTTTCTGGAGAGTCTGTGATTCCCTTCGCCTTTTTCTGCCTGAGATTACCTCACTCCCTCAACTTCCAAATCAATCGAGTAGAAACCTGTCCGCGCCGTAACATAAAGTGTCTTGTGAACGAGTAAGCAATTCGCGGGTTTCTCAGGTGGGGTGAGTCGGAGAATTTCTTCTCCTTCGGGTGAGAAGGCGATTACGTCGGTCCAGGTGACGTAGATGTTCCCTAGTTTGTCGACGGTCATGCCGTCGCTTCCGACGTCGGCGAACTTGCGCTTGTTTTCGATTTTTCCGGGAGAGGTAATGTCGTAAGTCCAGATGGTTTCCGCTCCAGGATCAGCGATGTACAAGATATCCTCGTCGGGAGATGTGATGATTCCGTTCGGCTTCACGAGATCTGCTGCGACCTGAGTGACCTTGCCTTTGCGGTCGATGTAATAGACGGCCTCGACATCGATTTCGCGATCATCATTTTTTCCGTAGCGAGGGTCGGTAAAGTAGAAGCCGCCAATGCCATCCGGAACGACGTCGTTAGGACTGTTCAGTTTTTTCCCGTCGAATTTTTCGGCGAGCACAGTAACTTCTCCAGCGAAGTCGGTACGAGTCACTCTTCGATTACCACCTTCGCAGGAAATGAGAGCTCCGGCGGGAGTGAAGAAGAGACCGTTTGCTCGACCGCTTGGTTCACGGAAGACAGAAGTTTCTCCGTTCTCCGGGTCGTAGACGTGAGTCCGCTCATTGGGGATGTCATTGAAGAAAACTTTCCCGTCCGGGGCGAGGGCGGGACCTTCCGTGAATTTGAAATCTCCAGCGAGTTTTTTCCACTCGGCATTCTTCTTAACAAGAGGGCCGTCGTGGGTGTATTCTCGGTTGCCCGGTGTGATCACATCGATTGCTCCAGTCAGATCCTGGATGCGAATGTTCCGGTAACGCACCTGTAGTTTTTCCTCGCGATTTCCGATGCCATGTACTTGCAGCGCGACAAAGCCTTTTGCAGTGGTGTTATCTTCAAAATTAGCCGCCGGCACGCCATTGATGTGGGTGAAAATCCGATTCCCTACGCATTGGATCCGATATTTGTTCCAGTCATTTTGTTTGAAAGCGTAGCGAGCTGGAATGTTTCCAGTTAGCGGGAAGAGCCATCCGTTGCGCCCTTCGTCATAAATGCCGGCACTCCATCCGCGATCGGAAGGATCAATTTCCGCCTGGTATCCGTGGACCCGGCCGTCCTTGTAGTCGGGTTTGCTGAGGGAACGGAACTGGATTCCGCAGTTCAAGGTCGGATCCACTTTGTATTCCACCTCGAGAATGAAATCGCCGTATTCCTTTTCCGTGCAGAGAAAAGAGTTGGGTGTTTTTGGGACAGTTGTGCCAACGATGACGCCATCGACGACTTCGTATTTGGCGACGCCACCGCGCTGCGTCCAACCGTCGAGGTTTTTCCCGTTGAAGAGCGTAGTCCAGTTCCCTTCTTCCTCGGCAGAGAGGAGGAGGGGGAGTGCGATGAGGAGAGTGGTGATATATTTCATAGCAAATTTTACTCCTACTCTTATTCTTCATCTTACTCCTTTGTTCAAGGGAAGACTAAATATGGGAGAGTAAGAAGAAAGTTAGGAGTGAGAGTAAGAACGCTTCATTCACTTGGCGGCACATGACTCTCGGAAATCCACTTTTCCATCTTCTTGACGACCTCAGGATGCTCTGCGGCGACGTCGTTTTCTTCTGAAGGGTCATTCTCTAGATCGTATAGTGCGGTCGGCAGGGGATTTGGTTTCATGGTGTCCAGCTGAATCGCCTTCCACTTCATGGTGGTGACAGCCTTTTTTCCACCCTTCTCCAGAAACTCCCAATAGAGAAATTGGTGATGCTTCTGCTCTTCAGACTTTCCAAACAGAGACGGAGCAAGCGATTTGCCGTCGAGTTCTTCCGATAAGGTGAGCCCCACTACATCGGCTAAGGTCGGGAACACATCCTGAAATCCTGAAAGAACATCCGACTCGCTTCCGGCAGCAATTTTCCCAGGCCATTTCGCGATGGCGGGAACGCGAATGCCGCCGTCGGTGAGATCGCGTTTCATGCCGCGCAGAAATCCGTTGGAGTCGAAAAATTCCATCTCGTGCTTCCCTTCCTGATGCGGCCCGTTATCGCTCGAGAAAATGATGAGGGTGTTTTCGGTGAGTCCGTGATCCTCTATCTTTGCAACTACCTGGCCCACGTAATTGTCGACCAGTCGCATCATCTGCGCGAAGCCCTTTTCCGGCTTCGGCCAATCCTTCTCGGCGTATTCGCCATGTTCAGGAACTTCCATGCCGTCGTTGTAGGGCGGGCGCCCTGCCTCGTTGTTCGTGTGGGGCATGTTGAGAGCGAAGTAGAGGAAAAACGGATCGTCGCTGCTGCTGTCGATAAACTTCAGGGCCTCTTCCGTGATTAAATTCGGAGCGTAGTCGTTCTGCACTTTGGCGACTCCAGCTCCCTCTTTGGCTTCGCCCAATTCGTAGTCCGGCTTTTCTTTCCACATGTCATCGAGCTCGTTGTCGAGTGCTTCGACCTTTCCGTTTCGAATCAGAAATTCGGGATAGAAATTGTGGGCGTGGAACATGTTCACATAGCCGTAAAACTCGTCGAACCCACGATCATTCGGGTCAGTGCGGGGAGGGGGATGACCGATGCCCCACTTTCCAAAACAACCGGTGCGGTAGCCGTTTTTTTTCAGTTCTGATGCGAGCGTTGCTTCTCCCTGTTCGAGCAAAACAGCATTGTTGCCACGAACTGATGCGCGCCCGGTGTGCCGACCGGTCATAAGCACGCACCGGGAGGGAGCGCAGACGGTCGAGCCTGAGTAGTGTCTCGTCAGCTTCATCCCATCGGCAGCGAGTTGGTCAATGTGTGGTGTTGTTAGGGTGCGTTGACCAAAGCAGCCGAGATCGTTGTAACCAAGATCGTCAGCGAGAATGTAGATGATGTTCGGCTTTTCTGTGGCGTGGCAAAAAACGGAAGCAAAAGCGAAGAGGGTGGTGAGAATGAAGGTTCGCATCGGATCAGAAGTGAAAAGCAAAAGGCGTAATCTGAAAAGAGAATTGAGGTTCAAAATTGCGAAGCCGTGGAGTGAAGTATGAGACTTCATGAGAAAGTTTTCCGGGCATGAGTTTCAAGGAGGCCCGGTCTGGGGGACGACCTCGTCGACTTGGATCAAATATGTCGCCCCGCAGGAATCGAAAAAGTAGCTGCATTTGGAAAAATGCAGACCGGCGGAGGATGTGAGTTATTTGGCGAAAGCACACACAATCCGCGGTCACAGACCACGGCTACAGGCTTACGGTTTTCGCTCCGAGTGCTTCATATTCTTCCGGCGTACAGGTCAGGACAATGACTTGCACACCATTGCGCGATGCGAGATCGAGCATGCGATGGAGGCTGCGGATTCGTTCCGGATCGGAATTGGTAAATGCATCGTCAAAAACGATCGGCAGCGTTCCTCCATGATCGGTCGCGAGCAATTCGGCGATGGCGAGACGGACCGCAGCAGCGACTTGCTCACGTGTTCCTCCACTGAGATCATCAAAGCCGAAGGTGCCTTTGTCCCGGCTCATCTGCCACTTGCCGATTTTTCCATCGTCGATCGATACGGAGGCCTTGGCGTCAGGACCGAAAATCTGCCGGAGATATCCGGTCACGGCATCGGCGAGAGGCTGGGAAAATTGTTCGGATAGCTGTTGCTGCTCGTCAGCAAAGCGATCCCGGAGAAGCCGAATCGCATTGGCATGACGTTCGATGGACTGATGGCTCTCGTGGGCGGTTTCGACGCGAGCCCGTGCGGTGGCGAGTTTGGTGCTGGGATCAAGCGTGCCATCGTTGCGCAACAGTGCCGCGGCGGAAGCTCGCAGCTCCCTCGCGCTGGAAAGTGCCGCGGTTTTTTCCGACTCAGCACGGGAAAGTCGCTCGATGTCGGCCTGGATAGATTCCGGCAAGAGCTCGGTGAGTTTCTTCTGACTTCGGTCGAGTTGCGCCTCGGCCTCGGCCTTTGCTTTTTCCAATCCTGCGAGGAACGTGCTGCGGTCTTTTTCCGCCCCGAGTGGTTCAGATTTAATCTTCAAAGTGGTTCTCGCCTCCTGCAGAGCGCGCTCATCTTCTCGGGCGGCCTGCCGCGATTTTTCGAGCGATGCCTCCGCTGATTCGACCGCAGCGCGGGTCGATTTGGTCTTTTCTACTGCGCTGGTGAAAGTTGCTTCGGCTGCCGAGATTTCGTCTGCCAGACTTGCGAAAAGTCCACGTGCTGCACTGACGGAATCGGGAGAAGAAAAATTTTTGACTCGCGGGGAGCGACGTTTTACCTCTTCGTCGTAGGTGGCGTTTTGCTGAGATTTCTCACTAATTTCTTCGTCGAGATCGTCGGCCTGGAGTCCAGCCAGCTCTTTTTCCAGGTTCGCTTTTTCCTCTTCAATCGCGAGGCGTTGAGCGCGGACTTCTCCCGCCTTGCTCAAGTCCTCGACCCCAGCTTTCCGAAAATTCTCTTCCCG
>Ga0181559_10000365_pt1 | contig 40848 bp, 28 predicted proteins | sample 011ome_21_FD_133752 | JGI IMG/M metagenome (GOLD analysis project Ga0181559, IMG submission 133752) | Coastal salt marsh microbial communities from the Groves Creek Marsh, Skidaway Island, Georgia - 011508AT metaG (megahit assembly) | ecosystem: Environmental > Aquatic > Marine > Intertidal... | reverse complement strand
CGCGAGACCGTCGCGAGGTCGCCTTGACCGGAACAAGCGAATCCGTCATCCTAGACAGCATGAAGCACCTGCTGACGACAGCTCTCACTTCGCTTGGACTTTTCTCCTCCGTTTCTGCCGAAGTCAATTTCGTCCGTGACGTCCAGCCCATCATTGCCGAAAAGTGCACGCTTTGTCATGGACCAGACGACAAAAAGGGCGGGCTGCGACTTACGTCGATCGACTTTGCTTCCGCCAAGCTCAAGTCCGGCCACCGCGCAATTGTTCCCGGTGATACCGCCGCTTCTCATCTGCTCGAGCGCATCCATTCCGACGACCCCGATGAAATCATGCCGCCACCGGACAAGGCGGAGCCGCTGACGGATAAAGAAAAGAAGATCCTTCAGCAATGGATCGATCAGGGAGCTGATTGGCCAAAACACTGGGCCTACCGTGAATTAGCGAAACTTGATAAGTCGGGGCTCAAACCGGGTGATTCCCCCATCGATCATTTCATTTCCAGCCGATTGGAAAAAGAAGGTATCGAGCCATCCCCGCCCGCTGACGACATCGCCCTGATCCGCCGTCTTTTCTACGACATCATGGGACTGCCCCCGACGCCCGAGCAAATCGCAGACCACCTCCCCCGTTTTCAAAAAAGCCGAAGGTCTGCGATCGACCGACTAGTCACTGATCTTCTTGCTTCGCCTCATTTCGGAGAACGTTGGGGGCGGCATTGGCTCGACCACGCCCGCTACGCTGATTCAGACGGATACGAGAAAGACAACAACCGGCCCAACGCCTGGCGATTCCGGGATTGGGTCATCGATGCGATCAACCAGGACATGCCCTTCGATCAATTCACGATCGAACAATTCGCAGGAGACCTGCTTCCCGATCCAACGAATCAGCAACTTCTCGCCACGGCATTCAATCGCCAAACCCTGACAAACACAGAAGGCGGGACCGACAAGGAACAATGGAGAGTCGCCGCGGTGATGGATCGGATCGAAACGACAGGGACCGTCTGGCTCGGCCTCACAGTTGGCTGCGCCCGCTGCCACACTCACAAATACGACGAGATCACTCTCGATGAATACTACCAACTCTTTGCCTACTTCAATAACGGTGACGAGACAACCAAGCGAATGGATGGCTATGCCCCTGACGTGGCGCGATGGAAAGATCAGATTACTGCTCACGAAGCGCAGTTGAAACAGGCCAGGTCGAAGCTCGAACAAGCAGAAAAGGCCTTTCTTCCAAAACTCTCCGGTCGTATTTCTGAATTCACAACCCAACTCGCCAAGGCTGCAGAAAAGCCCACTTTTGTTTCGCTGGAAATCGGGAAAATCACGGGACCAAAGGGAGTTACCTTCACGAGGGACGAGAAGACCGGTGCCATCCTTGTCGGAGGCACCAAGGCCGATTCCGGCACCTACCGGATCGAGGGCTCCATCCCGGCGGGGATGCAGGTGACAGGGATCAAACTAGAAGTCCTTCCAGATCCTTCCCTGCCCAAAAACGGCCCCGGCCGGGTCGAGCATGGAAATTTCGTTCTCAATCAAATACTACTCACGGCCAATAGGAAACGTCAGATCCTTGCCGACGCAGAGGCAACCCACTGGCAACCGAAGACATGGAAAGTAACCGGAGCTATCGACGACAACGCAAAGGCGAAAGCGGAAGGAACCGGGTGGGCTATCGGGCCGCAGTATGGAAAAGAGAACCATGCCACCTTTGGACTGGCTACACCGATCAACGCAAAGAAAGCGACACCTATCGTGATTGAGCTGGTTCAGAACTACGGAACCCAACACATGATCGGAAAGTTTCGGATCACAGCACTCACCAGCCCGACCCACCTGATCGCACCACCCGAAGTCAGGGATCTCCTGGCGAAGCAAGAGGACACAATTCCGGCAAAGGTCCGCGACTTCTTCCTCCGAACCGACCCCAACATCGCCGCGCTGCGCGAAAACGTTTCGAAGATCAAAGCTAAAATTCCGAAGAAGCCGGAAATGGATATTCGCGTGCTAACCCAGCGAACGAAAGATCCGAGAAAGACTCACGTTTTTCGACGCGGTGAATTCAAGGAGCCGGAACACGAGGTGACCGCAGGTACGTTCGAGTCACTCCCTCCCATCAAACATCGTGGAGAAAATGGCGACCGTCTCGACCTCGCACAGTGGCTCGTGAGTGGAGAAAACCCTCTTCCCCCTCGCGTTCTCGTGAATCGCATCTGGGCGCACCTTTTCGGCGAAGGCCTTGTCACCACCGTCGAAGATTTCGGTGTTCGCGGAGATCGCCCTTCTCATCCCGAGCTACTCGACTGGCTCGCTGCGGAGTTCATACGCAACGGATGGTCCCGCAAGAAACTGATCCGATCCATTGTCATGAGCGAGGCCTACCAGAGGTCGTCTCATCACCGCTTAGAACTAGCTGACATCGATCCAAAAAATCGCCTCCTTGCGCGACAGAATCGGTTCCGTGTCCAGGCCGAGACGGTTCGCGACATTTCCCTTTCTGCAGCAGGACTTCTATCGCAGAAAGTCGGCGGCCCCAGTGTCTTTCCTCCCATTCCTCCCGGCGTCACCGATGCGAATTACAATTCTGCGTTCAAGTGGAAGTTGAGTGAAGGGGAAGACCGATATCGACGCGGACTCTACACCTATTTCAAACGCACCGCACCTCACCCCAACTTGATGAGCTTCGACTGCCCGGACTCGAACGTCACCAATGTGAAACGAAATCGGTCCAACACACCGATCGCGGCATTAATCACCCTGAACAACGAGACCTTCACTGAAGCAGCCCAGGCCCTCGCTGGCAGAGTGCTGCGCGAAGTAGCGAACGACGATGCGGCGCGTCTCGAGCGTGCGTTTCAACTCTGCCTTTCACGGGTGCCAGCTGACGCGGAGCGGGAACGCCTCGCCAGCCTCCTCGAACAGGCGCGCTCCCACTATCGGAACAATGCGGAAGATGCCGTGTCCTTCGCCGGCGCCCACATCCCGGACGGTATCCCACCAGAAGAAGCCGCGAGCTGGGCAGCGACCGTTCGGGTAATCCTTAACCTCGACGAGTTCATCACTCGCGGATAAAGCCAGACATTCGTATCCAATGAATTATTCCCGCCTCCAGTCCAGCCGACGAGAATTCCTGACTACCTCTGCCTCCGGGCTCGGGGGTATTGCACTCGGATCGATGCTCAACGACGATGGAATTCTCAATGCGAAAACGGCAAACGATCCCTCAACGTTTCGCAACCTCAATACACACGACGAAGCCAAGGCCAAAGCCTGCATCTTTATCTTCATGGCTGGAGCGCCCTCCCAGCTCGATCTTTTTGATCCCAAGCCAAAGCTCAATGAGCTAGATGGCCAGAAGCTGCCAAAGGAACTCACCGAGAAGGCGCGATTTGCCTTCATCCAACCGGATTCGGCTACGGTGATGGGTTCCCCGCGGACATGGAAAAAACACGGAGAAAGCGGAATGGAGTTTTCTGACCTACTCCCTCACATCGGGACGGTTGCTGATGACCTGATCCAGATTCGCTCCATGCACAGCGAAGAATTCAACCACCACCCTGGGCAATTAGTGATGCAGTGCGGCGTTTCCCGTTTCGGAATGCCCACGATGGGTTCCTGGCTCAACTATGGGCTCGGCTCTCCTTCCCGAAACCTGCCCGGGTATGTGGTCCTTACCGCAGGTCGCGGATCGTCGGGAGGTTCCACTCTCTGGCAATCGGGCTTTCTCCCTTCGAAATACTCCGGTGTCCCGTTCCGCAACCAGGGGGAGCCGATTTTGAATTTGGAAAACCCGAAAGGCCTTTCCTCCGAATTGCAGCGGGCTGGTCTCGACGCACTGAAGGATCTCAATGATCGCAAGTATCAGGAGATTCACGATCCGGAAATCGCAAGTCGCATTGCCAACTACGAACTCGCCAACCGCATGCAGACTGCTGCACCGGAATTGGTAGACCTGTCAGACGAGCCCCAACATATTCTGGATCTCTACGGCGTCGGCAGAAAGGAGCCGGAAGGAAATTTCCGCGGCTCTCTCCCGGGCCTGCAAACCTACGACACCTTTGCACGCAACTGCCTCCTCGCCCGTCGCATGGTCGAGCGCGGTGTCCGATTCATCAACATTGTTCACGCCAGCTGGGATCAGCATTCCAATCTCGACAAGGAACTGCAGTACAACGCAACGGCAGTCGATCAGCCCATCGCCGGATTGATCAAAGATCTCAAACAGCGGGGCATGCTTGACTCCACCATGGTCGTCTGGGGTTCCGAATTCGGACGCACCCCACTCGGCGAAAACCGACGCGGACGCGGAGGGGTAACCGGTCGCGACCACCACCCCTTTGCCTACTCCATGTTGATGGCCGGAGGCGGCTTGAAGGGCGGACTGACCTACGGGCAGTCTGATGAAATCGGGTGGAACATCGCCGAGAATCCCGTGCATGCGAACGACCTCCACGCGACGATGCTTCATCAATTCGGGCTTGATCATCTCAAGCTCACCTATCGCTTCCAGGGACGTGATTTTCGACTGACCGATGTCGGTGGCAAGGTGATTACGGATTGGATTGCGTAGTCAGCCGGAAACGGGTTACTCCTCGCTCGAAACTTTCAGCTCAGCCAGCGGAACGCGCTCTGCGAATTTCACCATACCCTCCAGATCACGGATCGAAACAGTGAGCGAAGTTTCTTCTCCACTCCAATCGATCTCGATCTCCCCAAAATTCTCTTTGTGATAGGTGCTTTCCGAAACGCGAAAGCGATTATCGGTTGGCGTGCCGCGTGGATGAATTTGATTCAGGCTGCTCGAAGTAAAATCGTAGAGTGGATAGGGCGCATTCTCCGTCACTTTGGAAAACTCCGACCAATGCCGGTCGCCACTGAGAAAGATAACCCCTTCCGCTTTCGTCTTTGCGACCACGTCGAAAAGGCGCTGCCGCTCGTGTGGCAGATTCGACCATGTCTCCTGTCCTGATGCTTCCGGCACGATCTGGATTCCTGATCCGATGAGCCTGATCTCGGCCGGCTTCTTCAGCTCCTTCTCCAGCCATTGCCACTGTTCCTCACCGAGCATGGGTATGGACGTGTCTTCTGCTGGGTAGTATTTCCCACCAACCCGACGCTCACCGGTTTTTAATGGTCCTCGAAAATATCGCGCGTCGAGAAGAATGATCTGAACCCGTTTTCCGACGGGTCCCAGAATGCGCGAGTCGTAGACGCCCTCATGAAAATCACTCGGATCGCCCCCTTCTCTCCAGAAATCCAGAAAAACCTCCTGCGCTTCGGCACGCTTCGGATATTCGGCGCCGGCATCGTTTCTTCCGTAATCATGATCGTCCCATACCGCCATCACCTCGCTGACTTCACGCAACTTCTGAAATTCGGGAACACCACCAAGCTTTGCATATTTCTCACGCATCTCGGTCATGTCATCCGTATCTGCGTAGACATTGTCGCCCAGGAAAAGAAACACTTCCGGATAGTACGAGAGGATTGTTTCAAAAATCGGGATGGGCTTCTCCTGCTTGATGCATGAGCCAAACAGAATCTTCGTAAGAGGTTCTTCGGCGAAGAGTGGCTGACAGAGCAGGAAGAGTATGGTGAAAATTCGCATCGATGAAGCCTACATGAAATTGACTATGCACCGCAGCGAAATTCTTTCATGAGTTGGCAACTTTTCTTTATCGCTCCACCAAAACCGGATCGAGCAACAAGGTCGCCCGCCGATCCCGCGTGGGGTCTTCGATCCGCGATAGCAGCATCTGAAACGCGAGCCGCCCACGCGCCTCCGTTCCGAGATCAATGGTGACAGGCCTCGGAAAAAGCCCTTCCAGGTAGGCCGACTCGTTGTCGCAGGAAACGAACGCAAAATCCTTCCCCGGCGATGCTCCCAGCTTCCGGCAGGCAAAATGCGCCTGCGCCGTCATGTAGTCGGAAGGGAGAAACAAGGCTGTCGGACGTTCTTTCCGGGGGAGAGACAGGATCTTTCCGATCGCTGCCTCCATTTTCTCAGGACCGGCTGCCCGTTCCAATCCCCTCTTCGTCGGTGCGACCGACCGTACCTTCATCCCAAGACCGCGCGCAGTGGACACAAAGGACTCCATACGCACCCGGTAAGACGGATTATCTGGCTCGATCCCAACTGCGGCGACGCGCTGATGCCTTTTTTCTGAAAGATACCGGGCCGCGATTGCTCCCACCTGCTCGTTGCCCGGCAGGACGGAATCTTCACTCCCGTCACCATGTGTCGTCAGCCACAGCGAAGGAATTTCCTCCGCCGTGCGGGTGAGGTGACCTCGGGAACGCAAACCGTGGAGAAGCAAGCCATCGAGATTGCGAGGGTGAATCCAATCCGGAACGGAGTCGTAGCCGTCTAGGGAAAGCAACGATACAACAAAGTCCTTTTCCATCGCGGCTCGACGCGCCCCTTCATAGACCGAAGCAACAAAAGAACTGTGCTCAGCGAACGACCTGTCAAAGGTCAAAAAAGCAACGTAGCGGCGCAGGCGTTTCGTCCTGGCATTTCTCCCCGGGCGCTGGCTGGATGGAGGTGCGAGATACTGCAACTCGGCCATAGCTGCTCGCACCTTGGCCTCTGCCGTCGCGCTGACCCCAGGCCGTCCATTCACGATCCGCGACACGGTAGCGTGGGACACTCCGGCACGCTCGGCCACATCTGTCATCGTCGGGCTTTTCATCTTCTCCCGGAGAGCATGGCATTAACAGTGTACAGAATCAAATTGTAAAATAATTGCATAATAATATTGCGCAACTTAGGCAGCGATGGTATTCCGTTTGCCAACACACATGGCAGACGATCCTTTCCAAAACCTCCGGCCACTCTACGGCGACATGCACAACCATTGTGGGATTTCCTATGGCCATGGTTCGCTCGAGGACGCGATTTCCAATGCCGAGGAGCAGCTCGACTTCGTCTCAATCACGGGCCATGCCCACTGGCCTGACATGCCGGATCCGAACGAGCGAATCCAGTATATCATTGATTTTCACGAAGAAGGCTTCGCCCGTCTCCGGGATGTCTGGAATCAGATGATGGAAACCCTTCGGAAACGGGATCGCGAAGGTGAGTTCGTAATTTTCCCCGGGTTCGAAGTTCACTCCTGTGAATCGGGTGATCGCAATATGCTCTACAAGGATCTCGAGGGAGAGATTCTCTACCCGAAAGACATTCCGGACCTGCACAATCAATTGCAGCAGCTTCGTGACGAGGGTAAGGACAGCCTCGCACAACCTCACCACATCGGATATCGCAAAGGAACTCGCGGTATTGACTGGGATACTTTCGATCCTCGATTCGCTCCCTTCGTCGAAATGCTCTCCATGCATGGGTGTTCTGAAACAAACGAGAACACGCGCCCCTTTCTACATTCGATGGGGCCATCGGACTGGGAAAGTACAATCGCTTGCGGCTTGGAAAGCGGGCACATCTTTGGTTTTTCCGGAGGAACTGACCACCACAGCGGACATCCCGGCAGTTACGGACACGGGAGAACCCTGCTCTGGGCGAAGAGCTGCACTCGCGGAGACATCTGGGAAGCCCTCTACGCACGTCGTCTGGTCGCTTTGACAGGAGATCGTATCGAAGTGGAACTTGCGGTAAACGGAGCCCCGCTCGGATCCGTGATCCCACCCACCGAAAGTCGCATACTCGATATCCATGTCCGGGCCGGAGGTGCCATTGATACGCTCGATGTGATCCGAAACGGCAAACTGTGGAAGCGAGTTCCACCAACTGATATTTCTCCCGATGATTCCGAATCCGACACGATTCGGACCAAGCTCTATCTCGAACTGGGATGGGGAGCGAAGCACCGAACCGCTGACTGGGAGGTCGAATTTGGAATCGACGAGGGAACGATTCACTCCATTGAACCGAGATTCCGCGGCCTCGAAGTCGTTTCCCCCGCTGAGCGGAACGCTGCAGAAGGTGAGAGTTTCTACACCTCACGCGTCCTTGGGAAAACAGATCAATCCGTTTCTTTCCAGACAACATCCAGCGGCAACCCCACCAACTCGACACCTACGACGCAGGGAATGTGCATCGAAGTGGAAATGCCCCGCAGTGCAAAAGTCTTCGCGGTGATGAACGGAGTTCGCGCCGAACATTATCTGGAAGATTTGATCACCGGGGCGCGCAGTGGATTTCTTGATCATACCGACGCCCCTTCGTGGCGATTTCACCGAGCCCCACTGCCTCACGAGTTGAACTGGAGCGTTTCGTTCGAGGACGACGAGCCGATGGACGAAGGATTTTACTACGTTCGCGTCCGCCAGCAGAACGATCAATGGGCCTGGGCCTCACCAATTTTTATTAGAAAATGAGCACGTTACGAGTTGGAATCATTGGAACAGGGAGTCGCGGGATCACCTGCATCGGTCGGCAAATTGCCGAGCAGAGCAAGGAACTCGACATCACCATCACCGCCTTCTGCAACCGGACCGAAAGCCGGATGGAGATTGCGCGCGATGAACTGAACGAACTTGCCGTAGCATCGGGAAACCCTCCTCTCTCGATTCGATTTCATGCCACAGCACAGCAATTAATCAATGACCCCGAGGTCGACCTTATTGTTATCACATCGCCGACCGCCGCCCACGCAGAAGCGACGATCCCGGCGCTGCGATCAGGAAAAAAGGTCTACCTCGACAAGCCTATTGCGCACACACTTGAGGATTCGATTGCGATTCGAAATGCGGAAGTTGAGGCAGGAAACCCAATGATCATGGGCTTCACGAGACGGTATGAAACGCCGTGGCTCAAGCTGCGTGAGATTGTTTCATCCGGGAAAATCGGGGATCTCAAGATGATGCTGATCCGAGCCGTCCTCCCCTACTCTTTCTACTTCCAGACCTGGCATCGCACCCGAGCCGTCAGCGGCGGAGCTTTGAATGACAAGGGCTCCCACTACACCGACGTTTTCAATTGGTTCGTTGGCGATGCCAAGGCGACGCAGGTCAACGCCTTTGGCGGGAGGAACGTCTTTATCGAGGAGGAAGATACACCCGAGTTTTGTTCCGTCTGCGATCGCGACTGCCCCTACCGCGCCAGCGAAGCGATGCCGGACACGCAGGACCAAATGAAGGGCGCTGTCGACCACAGCTACGAGACAGAGACTGATCCGCTGAAGCGAAAAGACAACTGCGTTTACAAATCTGGTGCCGACATCTTCGATCACGCTTCGATACACTATCAATACAACAACGGAGTCGTCGCAAATATCTTTTACAACGTCTACGGCCCGCAAGCGGACGATGAGGAAACTCTCGAACTCGTTGGAACAAAGGGACGAATCATCCTGACGCGACTTCGCGGTGAAATCGACATTGTCACCGACTATGGAGAAAAAAGCCATGAGGTCATCGAATGTAAGTCCGAGGACTTCGAGACCTCCCACTTCGGAGCGGATCGAAAACTCGTCCAGGAAATCGCAGCCTTCGGTCGCGGTGAACAATCAACTGTCGATGGCGCCTACGGGCTCGAAGCGACTCGCATGATCCTCGCCGCTATGAAATCAATCGATGAAGGCGGGGTTACCGTCGACCTCGAAAACTTCTAGCTCTTTACCATCGTTTTTCGCGATCAAACAGGGTTCAATGGATGACAAGAAGTTGGAGAATACCAATATGACCCGGTGATCGATGTTGCGACACGATGACTGAAAAATTACATCTAACAAACCCACCTATTCTCATGCCCGTATTCCCCCGCCTTTGCGCGATGATGTTTCTCCAGTTCGGTATTTACGGACTGTGGCTCCCAATCGCAGGAAAATTTCTGACTGCTTCTCCTGACGAAGGCGGGCTCGGGTTCACCGAAACGCAGATGGGAGCGATTGTCGGCATCGCTGCCTCAGTCGGAGCTCTCTGCTCTCCTTTCATCGTGCAATTCGCAGACCGACGCTTTGCTGCTCAGCGTGTTCTCGGCGCGCTGATGATGATCGGAGGATTGCTCAAGATTGCTGTCTATCCCCAGAACACCTTCCTTGCCTGGTTGCTTCTTTCCGTTTCTTTCACACTCATGTTCATGCCAGCGGCAGCGATCTGCAATGCGCTCGCGATGAAGCATCTAGATAACCCCAGTCGGCAGTTTCCCAATGTGCGCTTATGGACTGCAGTCGGATGGGTCATTATGGGGTGGAGCTTTTCTCTGCTCGTCCTCAAAACCAACGTCACTCCGAGTTGGCTTCCCCCGTTCTTTCAGGGGGATGACGTCCCTATGGTGATGGGTGAAATGAAAAAGTCCGTCCTCTGGTCAGGGATTATGGCCTTCGGGTATGGCGTCTGGGCATTCTTTTGTCTCCCAAATACTCCGGCAGTGCCATCGGCGTCGCAGCGACCTGCGGTGGCTGACGCGTTCGCCCTGCTTAAAATCCCGTCTATCGCTGTGATGCTGTTCGTGACGCTGATCATCAGTCCGATGAACACCATCTATTTCATGCAGTGTGCCAAGTATCTCGTCGAGGCCGGACTTGATAGTGCCTACCTTCTACCGGCCATGGCCATCGGGCAGATTTGCGAGATCGTGATGTATGTGGTTCTCAGTCGGCTTCTCCCGACTCTCGGGTTCAAGCCCGTTCTCCTCATGGGAATTGGTGCCTACGCACTGCGGTTTTTCCTTTTCGGAACGATTGGAATTCCGATGGGATTGATTCTCGTCGGACTCGGAATCCATGGCATCTGCTACGCCTTTTTTACCAGCACCTGTTTCATCTACATCAACAAGGTCGCTTCGGAGGATGTGGCCAACACCGCACAATCCGTTTTCAATTTCATCTGGTATGGCATCGGGCCACTTCTCGCAGTCGCTCTCAATGGCATCCTGGCTCACTTTTTCGCGGATGGGAAAACGTTCGTCCTCGCTGAGTTCCAGCCGTTTTGGTACTCGCTCGGTGTCATCTCACTGGTTGGCTTTTTCGTATTGCTGATCCGATTCCGGGTCGAGGTCGAGGTCGAGGTCGAGGTCGAGGTCGAGGTCGAGGTCGAGGTCGAGGAAACCTGACAACGTCCCCGATCATTCCCGCGACATCTGGTTTGCGCGAATGCCGCCATCCACGAAAATGGTTTCACCAGTGATGTAGGCGGAATCTTCACCAAGAAGAAACAATGCCGTTCCCACACAGTCTTCCGGTTTTCCAATTTCGCGCATGGGAATATTTCGCGCAACGTGAGCCGCCGCCTCTTCAGATTGGGCAACCTCGTCGGTGAGCCGTGTATAAATCAATCCGGGTGCGAGGGCGTTGAATCGAATGTACGGCGCATTCTGCACGGCAAACGCACGAATGACCCCACCCAGCGCTGCACAAGCCGGATCGTAGGCAAGATGATCCGGCTCTGACTGCTCTGCATTGATCGAGGTGATCGCGACGAAGCTGCCGCCTTGAGGTGCGATTTCTGAAAACGCATGCGCGAGGAGATAGCCGGCCCGCGCCCTGATATTCATGGTCGTATCCCAAATCGCGGCCGGAGTGCGTTCCCCGGGATTACTCTCCAGGTAGACACCGGCAAAATGAACGACACCGTCGAGCCCGCCGAGCCGATCTGCGGCAGCGTGAACGAGGCTCACCGGCTCCGCCTCTGTTTCCAGATCCGCTCGGATGTAGTGAGCGCCCTCAGCAGAAAATTTCGACCACCCGGAAGGGGCCTCCTCTTCCGCAGCGACGACGAGTTTATTCACCCCGGCACCGAGCAAGCCGAGTGCAATCGCCCGCCCGATCCCATGAGTTCCTCCGGTGACGAGAATGCGTTTTTAGACCAGTCCACGGATGGATTGTAGGACGGACACGGTAGAGAAAAAGACGAAAAGCAGCCTGTCTGCGGGATTGCTAAATGACAGGCATGGAAGCAATTTTGGGACATGAAATTTTTGTCCACTCTGATCAGTTGCGTTTTTCTTGCCACCTCTGTGTCAGCGCAGAAGAAGCCCAACTACCCGCCCGAAATCGAAGGTGCTACGGAGCACATCTATAAAGAGGCGAGTAATACCAGGCTCAAGCTCTGGCGATTTGCACCTGCGGACCTGAAAAAAGGTGAGCAACGTCCGGCGATTGTTTTCTTTTTTGGCGGAGGTTGGAAAGCAGGTAGCCCAAATCAATTTGTGCCGCACTCGAAGCACCTCGCCGAGAAAGGCATGGTTGCCTTTGTGGCGGATTACCGGGTTTCCTCCCGGCACGAAACCAAGGCGAAAGACTGCGTCGAGGATGCTCGCGACGCGATTCGCTACATCCGGAAAAATGCAACGGAACTCAGCGTTGATCCGAAACGACTTGCTGCAGGCGGAGGAAGCGCCGGTGGTCACATCGCGGCCTGCCTTGGAGTGATCGAGGCAGACAAAGCTTCAAGGCCGGACGCTCTTGCTCTATTCAACCCAGCCTGCGTTCTCGCTCCGTTCGACGGCAAAAACCCATGGAAAGAAGATCGCCATGCGGAACTGAAAGAACGAATGGGCACGGAACCAGAAGCTTTATCCCCTGCTCATCACGTCGGAAAAGGAGAACCGCCTTGCGTGATTTTTCACGGCAAAGCCGATATCACCGTTCCCTATGCTACCGCCGAATCCTTTCATAAAAAAATGACTGAAGCCGGAGCCGATTCAACTCTGCATGGCTACGAGGGCGAACCACACGGATTTTTCAATTTTGGAAGAAAATCCAAGGTCAGCAAAGAGTCCGCCTATGATCGAATCCTCCCGCAGCTCGATGCGTTTTTCATCGAACTCGGATGGATGCAGAAGTCGTCGTGAGACGGCTCATGCACAGGATCTGAATGAAAACGGGAATATAACTTGAATCGAACTTCCTCGAAAGAGATCGCGCAACGGCTCGGTAGGGACGCCTCGTCCTACCTTGGCCGTTAATGTAGGAGCGCTTGTGCGAGCGCGACTACGATTGTCACTTACGCCTTGGCTGGCGCGTCAGCTTTCTTTTCGGCCGGTGCATCTGCCACGTCGCTCTTGGGACGTACCATCCAGAACTTTGCGAGTGAAGCAGACCAGTTTTCGAGAAGCTCAGCGGCCTTTCCGCTGCCGGTGGCATCGCGATGAGCTTCGACGAGTGACTTCAAGTTTGCGGCCTCCTCGTCTCCTTCATCGAGCCGCACGATCTCGACCATCTCGGGATTGAAGAGCTTTTCGAAGCGCTCGGAATCATCATAGATGAAAGCCTGGCCGCCGCTCATTCCGGCACCGAAGTTCTTTCCGGTTTCTCCGAGAACGACAACCGTTCCGTTGGTCATGTATTCACAACCGTGATCACCAATTCCTTCGACAACTGCTGTTCCGCCGGAATTTCGAACACAGAAGCGCTCACCACCTCGGCCATTAGCAAAAAGTCGACCACCGGAAGCACCATACATGACCGTGTTTCCAAGAATGGAGTTTTCCGAGGCAACGAAGCTCCGATTTTCCGGAGGAAGAATGCGAATTTCTCCGCCTGCCATACCTTTCCCAACATAGTCGTTGGCTTCTCCAGTCAGGGTCAGGCGAATTCCTCCACAGAGGAAAGTCGCGAATGACTGACCGGCACTTCCAGAAAGTTGAATGTCGAAAGTTCCCTCAGCCAATCCACGGTCACCGTGGTGTTTCGCAACCTGACCGCTGAGTTTCGTGCCGATATTTCGATGAGTGTTTTTCACCTCGTAGGAGTGACTCGCAGCCACGCCATTCTCGACCTTATCGCCAAGATCAGCAATGATCTGATCATCAAGTGGCGCTTCGTGAATGCCATCGTTGCGGTCGCGCAGACAGATGCGAGGAAGATCTTCTCCAGCCTCGGCAGCGACATCGGCCAGAATTCGGCTGAGATCGACCAGGTTCGCCTTCGGGTGGTCCGGCAGCTTACGCTGACGGAGATACTGCGTGCGACCGATGAGGTCGTCGAGCTTACGAACTCCGAGTGCGGCCATGTGCTGACGCGTTTCCTCGGAAACGGCGTTGAAGAAGTTAACGACGTGATCGACCTCGCCTTTGAACTTGGCACGGTATTTGGGATCCTGCGTCGCGACTCCAACCGGACAGTTATTGAGGTGACAGCGGCGCACATAAACGCATCCCATCGCAATGAGAGCGATCGTTCCGAAGTTGAATTCCTCGGCCCCGAGGATAGCGGCGTGGATGATATCAAGTCCCGTCCGCAGACCGCCATCGGTCCGAAGGGTAACGCGGTCACGAAGACCATTCATCATGAGAACCTGCTGGGTTTCGGCAATACCGATTTCCCACGGAAGCCCTGCGTGCTTGATCGAACTGAGCGGTGAAGCTCCCGTTCCGCCATCGTGTCCGGAAACGAGAATGATGTCGGCGTTCGCTTTCGCGACACCGGCCGCGATCGTTCCCACTCCTGTCTCGGCGACCAGTTTCACCGTAACCTTGGCTTCGGGATTGAGTTCCTTGAGGTCGTGAATGAGTTGGGCGAGATCCTCAATTGAGTAAATGTCGTGGTGCGGTGGCGGAGAAATCAATGTCACACCAGGCTGCGTATTTCGCAGCTTGGCGATGAGGCCGTTGACCTTGTGACCGGGAAGCTGCCCACCCTCACCAGGCTTGGCTCCCTGCGCCATCTTGATCTCAATCTCCTCAGCAGACATCAGATACTCTGCACTGACACCGAAACGACCCGAGGCGACCTGCTTGATCTTGGAATTTCCCCAATCACCATTGGGATAAGGCTTGAAACGGCGAGGGTCTTCACCGCCTTCTCCACTGTCGGACTTCCCGCCGATGCGGTTCATTGCAATCGCGAGAGTTTCGTGTGCCTCCGGGCTGATAGCTCCGAGGGACATCGCAGCAGTCGTGAAACGTCTTCTCACATTCTCAATCGGCTCCACCTCATCAATCGGGATAGGACCCTGATCACTGGGAACGATCTCGAAGAGATCGTGCAAGGCATGCGGCTGATTCAATTTGAGCTGCTCCAGATAGCCTTCGTAGTCATCTGCATCTCCGCTTTTCACAAAGGTGTGGAAATTCTTGATCACTCCACCGCTGATCGCATGGATCTCGCCGTCACGACGGAACCGGAAATGACCAGGATCGCCAAGAACCAGCTCACCTTTGTCATTCGGAACTGCCTCGCTGAAGGCAGCGGTGTGACGAGCAATGCTCTCAGCTCCGATTTCGTAGAAACCGACACCTGCAATCTGAGAAGGTGTTCCGGGAAAGCAGCGATCAATCACGCTGTCTGAGATACCAACGGCCTCGAAAATCTGTGCTCCTTGGTAGCTGTTGAGAACCGAGATTCCCATCTTCGAAAGAATCTTGAGAACGCCTTTTTCAAGAGCCTTGTGGTAATTTGTCAGGGCCTTTTCGAGTGAAACATCATCGAATTTCTTCTTCGTGTTTTTCTCAACCAACTCACGAACCGTTTCGTGCGCGAGCCATGGACAGATCGCGGTAGCGCCAAATCCAATCAGGCAGGCCATCTGGTGGGTGTCACGCGCTTCAGCCGTATCGACGATGATACTGGTTCTCATACGCTTTTTCGCATCACCGAGATGACGATGCACCGCACCTACTGCGAGCAGAGACGGGATCCCCACTCGGTCGTGGTTGATCTTGCGATCCGAGAGAATGATCGTTTCAGCTCCTCCGTCGACAGCTTTTTCAGCCATCTCACAAAGCGCCTCCACCGCATTGCTGAGCCCTTCTGCCCCACTCATGAGAGGCCAGGTAATATCAATGCGCTCTGTCTGGAGGTCGTCCATCGCTTCCAGGGCTTCCACTTGGTGAGTGTAGAGGAACGGTGTATCCAAATGGACCACGCTCGCGTGTTCTGGATCTTCAATCAGCAGATTTCTCTCCCGTCCCAGGTCCGCTTCCAGCGACATCACGAGATACTCCCGAATCGGGTCAATTGGCGGGTTCGTGACCTGGGCAAAGAGCTGCTTGAAATAAGTGAAGAGATTCTTCGGAAGACGCGAGAGGACAGACAGAGAGGCATCGTCACCCATGGAGTAAATCGCCTCGTTCCCTGAAATCGCCATGGGAGCGATCATCATATCAAGCTCTTCCTTGTTCAGGCCATTCGCGGCCTGAAGCTGCGAACGTGTCAGCGGGTCATGCGCCGGATCTTCTGTAATGACAGGCGCTGGATCAACAACCTCGTTGAAAGGAATCTGGTGTTCACGAAGCCAGTCACCGTATGGCTGCTGGGAAGCGAGTTGCTCCTTGATGCCTTCGTTAAAAATCACTTCCCCTTTTTCTGTGTCGACCACGATCATCTCACCCGGTGCGAGACGACCCTTCTTTTCAATCATGTCATCGGGGAGATAACAGGTACCTACTTCTGAACCGAGTGAGAAAATCCCGTCGGTCGTGATCTTGTATCGGGCGGGACGAAGACCATTTCGGTCGAGACTCGCAGCCACTGTTTTTCCATCCGAGAAAGCTAGCGCTGCAGGACCGTCCCACGGCTCTGAAAAGCAACTGTGATAACGGTAAAAATCTTCGACTTCTTTGGTGGTAAAAGGATCGATTCTCCACGCCGGAGGCACAAGCATCGACATCGCATGAGGAACAGAACGCCCTGACAAAACGAGAAGCTCCAGAGCCGCATCGAGACTCGCAGAGTCAGATCCATCCGGATCGATCACATGATTGAGGTGCTGAAGTTCGTCGCCCCAGACTTCGCTCTCGAATTGTCCAATTCGTGAATTGAGCCAGTTCCTGTTCCCGCGCACTGTATTAATTTCTCCGTTATGGCAGAGCATTCGGAAAGGCTGCGCCAAAGCCCATGTCGGGAAAGTATTTGTCGAGAAACGCTGGTGATAGAGGCAGACAACAGTCTCGTAGTCTTCATTTCGAAGATCGCTGTATAGCTCCTCCAGAGCTGTCGCGACAAGAAAGCCTTTATAACTGATCAGCCGGTGACTCAAAGAAGGAATGTAGAACCCATCAACCCGCTCATCGCTTGTTTTGTCCTCGATTTCGCGACGGCTGAGGTAGAGCTGCCGCTCAAAAGAATCATCATCAAGGCCATCGGGACGCTGCAGGAGCAACTGCTTGATAACCGGCATTGTATCAATGGCCTGTTGACCAAGTGCAGATGGATCGGTAGGGACATCGCGCCAGCCGATAATACCGATTCCACGATTGCGCAGCACACCTTCAGAGATGATTTGCGCCTTTTTTGCATTGTCTGAATTATCAGCAGGAAGAAAGAATACGCCGACTGCGAGTTCCTTTTCCGACGATAGCTCGGTGCCGAGTTCTTCTGCAGCAGGCAGAAGAATCTTGTATGGCAGATTCGTTGTTACTCCAGCGCCGTCGCCAGTCTTGCCATCTGCATTAACGGCACCACGGTGAGTCACATTGCAGACCGAATCCAGGCCAAGGCGCAATACGCGATGACTACGCTCGCCTCTAACATGAGCAACCACACCTACCCCGCAGGAATCGCGTTCCGACTCGGGGCGATGAAGAGAATTTTCGACTTCCGGAATCTCGATGTACTTGCTCATATAAAATTGTTCTACGCTTCGTTCCTGCTAAAGGAGCTGTTTACTCTTCCAACAATGCGCTCTGGGTTAAATTTTTTCCCTCTACACTCAGCTTTCATGCCAAGAGCCACTAAAAATCTTTTCTTTCCACACTCGGCGATAATTTTCACAATCTCCGTGCCCTTGTGGAAGAAATCAGGGGGATCGGAACTGTAGTCAGGATCGTTTTCAGGTCAATTCGCTTCTTTTCCGATACCTGACTGATTTCGATTGGGGTTTTTTCCGGAAAAACCGGGATTTCTCTTTCCAACAGCTTGCCAGCCATCGTCCCATTCGGCAAGATCGCAACCATGGGAGAAAAAGTGCGCACTTCAAATCGGTCTCCGGTTTCGCAGAAAATCGGGTTCTGGTTCGGAATTCTCACATTCCTGCTGCTGACCTGTTTCGGAGGGCTGAAGGGAGAAAACGCGATCATCGGACGCATGGCTGCCATCGCCGTGCTCATGGCGATCTGGTGGATCACCGACGCCGTTCCGCTGGCTGCGACCTCTCTCGTTCCTTTGGTCTTGTATCCCCTGTTCGGAATCATGCCGGGGAAAGAGCTCGCGCCCGTCTATATCAACTACGTCATTTTTCTTTTCCTCGGTGGTTTTCTCATCGCCTTGGCAATGGAAAGGTGGAATCTGCATCGCCGCATCGCCCTGAATATCATCAACTTCGTAGGATCGAAGCCATCCCGACTCGTTCTCGGCTTCATGGTCGCAACAGCCTTTCTCTCGATGTGGATTTCCAACATCGCTACCGCGACGATGATGCTCGCAATCGGCTTGGCCGTCATCAAACAGACCGAAGATTCGTTTGGGGAAGGGCGGACGAAAAATCTCTCTATCGCTCTGCTTCTCGGCATTGCTTACAGCGCCAGCATCGGCGGAATGGCCACCATCGTCGGCACTCCTCCAAATCTCGCGCTTGTCCGAATCTTCGAACTCAGTTTTCCGAAGGCGGTGGAGAGCGGCTACTACATCAGCTTCGGACAATGGATGATATTCGCGCTTCCTCTTTCCCTGATCCTACTCTCCGTCGTCTGGCTGATACTGACTCGCGTTCTGTTTCGTTCGGGTAACGACCTTGAAATTGCACCCGAGATTCTGCGGAAAGAAAAAGAGGCTCTCGGCCCCATGAAATTTGAGGAAATCGCCATTGCGATTGTTTTCGCTACCACCGCTTTGCTCTGGGTCTTCCGACGAGATCTCACTCTCGGTGATTTCACCCTCCCGGGATGGTCCGGGTTGCTTCCGTTTGGATCACTGATCGACGATGGCACCATCGCCGTGACGATGGCGCTGACTCTTTTTCTCATTCCATCGCGGAAGACTGCTGACAATCCTAGCCCACACCACACTCTTCTCGATGGTTCCGTTTTCGCCAAGATTCCCTGGCACATCATCCTGCTTTTTGGAGGCGGGTTCGCTCTGGCAAAAGGCTTTCAGGTTTCCGGCCTATCCGAATGGGTTGGAGGCCACTTTACCGGGCTTGAGGATTCCCCGACCTGGGTCATCGTCGCTTCACTTTGTGGAGGAATCACCTTCCTCACCGAGCTGACCTCGAACACCGCGACGACGGAAATGATCCTGCCGCTGCTCGCGTCGATCGCCACGGCCGCGAAAATCCATCCGCTCTTTCTCATGATCCCAGCGACGGTCGCAGCGTCCTGCGCATTCATGATGCCGGTCGCAACACCGCCTAACGCCCTCGTTTTCAGTAGTGGAAAACTCCGCGTTGCCGACATGGTGAAAGCCGGAATTTTCATCAACCTGATCGCGATTGTTGTCGTGACCGGCGTGTTCCTGCTGCTTGGCCCAACCGTGTTTCAGATCGATCCCGAAGCTTTTCCGGAATGGGCTCAGTGAAGCCTCTAACCCGAAACTACTTTTTCAATGCACCCCATACGATTCCGACTGCTGAAACCTCGCACCACAGCTGCCTACCTCCTGGTTCTTCTCTGCTGTAGCATCTCTTTCGTCTCTGACGCGGCAGAAAATGAACTCCCGACCTTCGAGCCGGGGAGTCGGCTCGTTTTCATCGGTGATTCCATTACCGATATGAAATGGGGGCGAAACGAAAAAGATCGCAACCACTACCTCGGACACAGTTTTGTGTTCCTGATCGCAGCCAGACTCGGCGCGGACATGCCGGATACGAAACTCGACTTTTACAACCGAGGACACAGTGGAAACACGGTCGCTGACTTGAAAAAACGGTGGAAGAAAGATGCGATCGACATGAAGCCGGATGTCCTGACCATCCTTGTCGGAACCAACGACGCTGGTCGAGGAGTGACGGCAGACGCGTTCGAATCCGACTACCGGGAGATCTTGAATGCGAGCCGCAAAGCAAACCCGAAGTTGAAGATCGTCATGCTCGATCCCTTCGCGGTCAGATCAGGCAAACTCAGCAGCGAAGCTGCCTGGAATGCCCGCGGCCCACTAACCAAATCACTCGCTGCCGTAGTCCGCAAACTTGCCAAGGAGTTCGAAGCTTCTCACATTCCAACCCAAGAAATTTTCGACAAAGCTTCCGCTCGCATTTCCGCCGAACACTGGATCTGGGACGGGGTCCACCCCCTGCCCCAAGGCCACGAACTGATCGCCCGGCATTGGATTGAAGCGATGAAGTAAGAGGAAGCACCCTTTAATTCTGGTCATCCTTCGTGCTTCGAACGCCACACTTTCCTGTGTGCTTGAATTCTTCGCAGTCAAATTCATTACTGCATATTACTTGCATTAATGGATTTTAATGCAAGTAATATGCAGTAATGCCCCCCCCAAAAAAAAAAACAACCAGCACGTGAACTCCGTCTCCCAAGCTCTATCCTCCTCTCACCCAGACTCATCTCGTAGCGCTGATCACCTCGGGATTTTCGCATCGGTTTTGTGTGCAATTCACTGTGCGGTAACTCCCTTGCTATTGCTTATTGTTCCTGCATTTGGAAAGATCTGGTCCCACCCAGCTTCTCATTGGGGAGTGGCCCTCTTCGTCGTACCCCTCGCGACTATCATGATGACAAAGGGATACCGTCGCCACCGCCGAAACTGGATCGTCGCCGTCGGAATTTTCGGCATCTGCCTGGTCATCGCAGGGGCCTTTTTGCCCTACCTTGAGACTCCAGCAGATCCTGATGCGTCGAATGAGGAAGTCTTTGTTTATGTCGCCGGAGAGGAGATGCCGGACACTCCTTGTGAAGATTTATGCTGCCCATCACTGATTACAAAAGCTGATGGCTCCACCGGCCTCCACATTCCACCAGCGAGCATCGTAACAACGCTGGGCGGAATTGCCCTCATCATCACTCACATCGGAAATCTCTGTACCTGTGCAGCATGCCGGAAGTCATCAGGCTGTCCGTCAGGAGACATCTGATGCGTGCGCATTTCGATAGGTAAATGTTGAAACCTCTGATTCTGTTTACGGGGTTTTTTGCTTCGGGAAAAACGACAAGGGTGCGAAACCTTGTCTCACGTCTCGCATCCCGCGGAATCTTCAGCGACGTCATAATAAATGACTTTATCGACGCGCGAATCGATGCTTCCTCGATGGGAGATTCGGCGTCGAGCGTAACCGAGATTTCCGCAGGATGTGCCTGCTGTGAGAGTATCGATGAACTTGCCGGCATCTGTAGAAGCACCCAGAAGGCGGATGGCGATCTCGTCCTCATCGAGATCAACGGAGCCTCAGATCCTCTCGCTATACTGGAAGCGCTGACTCTATGGGAAGAACACATTCCGTTTTCCAGCCGTATCCAGATTAATCTGGTCGACCTCAGGAATTGGGGCCGCCGAGGAGAATGGAATCCCCTCGAATTCAATCAGATGGAAACCGCCACGTTTTGGCTGCCCACCCACACAGACGAAGTCGGCGGGGATCGAATCGATGAAGTTCGTCAGTCGATTCTGAAAATCGCACCTGATTCAATAGAACTGAATTCGGACTCACTCCTGAAGCTTGCAGAACGAGCGGTTTGCGGCCTACCACCAAAAGTAGGAACTCGAGATTCTCTGGCAAAACGTAATTTCAGTTCCGCACACGAACTGTCGCACCAGTTCGGAGGATGCAAATTTCCTCTGCCCTCAAAGGTCCCGCGCCGGGCTATGGAGAAGCTGTTCTCGCGACTGCCGGAATCGATTATCCGTGCGAAAGCCGTGGTAAAGCTCACCGATTCTCCCGGAAAGCGGTGGCTCTTTCAGCGCGCCGGATCGAAACGACTCCCTGAGCCTGTTCCGATTGCGGAAACCATCCCCATTCCCTCTTCGCTGTTATGCATCAGTCCCAGGAAAATTGATCAGGAAGAAATCCTTCATCTGCTCGTGCAATGCTTCGGAGATGAGGCTGCCCAGGTTGGCCGGAAATAGAAAGTTTTCACCAATTATTGACTGAAATCGTCCTGACTTTCCTGCGAGTGTAAGAACCATTCCTACCAAGGGATCAGCGGCCCTGGCAGGGTCGTTTCGTGACAGTACTGCGGTATTTTATTCCAAAGAAAAGGGTAAAGAATTATCTGAGTCCTTTTATCTATTTTCGTTTCTTCGCCTTCCCCTCGCTCTTCCAGAGCACGATCTCTTCCACGGGCACATCGTTCTTTGACTCCGGCCCATTAGTACTGCGACCTCTCGCGACGTCGGCTTTGAGCAAACCGAGCAACACCTCAACTTTTTCCGGATTCTTCTCAAAGAGGTTGTTCGTTTCACCGATGTCTTTCCTCATGTGATAGAGTTGCCCTTTGGGCGCATCCTTTCCGGCTTCGTTCTCTTTTGGAGAAGACCAGCCGCCCGAGGCGCGGGCGAGGAGCAATTTCCATGGTCCCTGCCGATACGCAAAATGCCCGCTGAAAGAGTGATGAATAACGCCGTTGCGAGTACTCTCAATTTTCTTTCCGGAAAGAGCAGGAAGAAAACTGACGCTGTCTTCGCAAGTCTGGCCCAGAATCGACTGACCAAGAATGTCGGTTACAGTCGCGAAAAGGTCGGTCAGGCATATCAGTTGATCGCTATTGGAACCGGCTTCGACTTTACCAGGCCAGCGAACGAGGAAAGGAACGCGATGACCACCATCCCAGATGTCGGCCTTTGATCCACGGAGGTTCGCGCTAACGATATGCCCCTGCTCTGCAAGCTTGGGAATCCCGGCAGCTTTCGAGCAACCGTTGTCGCTTGTGAAAATCACGAGCGTATTTTCGGTAAACCCGTTTCGCTCCAGCGCCTTCGAAATTTCCCCGACAACGTTGTCAGTTTGCATCACGAAGTCGCCGTATTCACCGAGTCCACTTTTTCCTTTCCATTCATCGCTGGGGACAATGGGTGTATGCGGCGACCCAAGAGGCACATAGAGAAAGAAAGGTTCTTCTTTCCCGGCCCGCGAGTCGATGTAGGCAACTGACTTCTCGGTGAGCCGCGGAAGCATGTTCACGACATCGTCATGGGCGATGACTTTATCGTCTTCGATGACGGCATCCATATTCCGCGCGTGGTGAAAACCATGGTAGTAATCAAATCCGCGATGGAGCGGTCCATCCGGAATCTTCGCGCCGACAGGAGGTGTCTTGTGCTGTTTCTGTGAGTAGGCCTCGCCGCTCTCCGGATCGAGATACTGAAAGTCGAGGTGCCATTTTCCAACGATCGCTGTGGCGTAGCCCTGCTGCTTCAAGAATCCAGCAACGGTCATTCGGTCTTTATCGATGAGGCAGGGAGCAAAACCCGTAACGACACCCTTCTGCAATTTGGTTCGCCAGGAATAGCGACCCGTCATGATTCCATATCGCGTGGGAGTGCAGACGGATGACCCCGAGTGGGCGTCGGTAAATGTCATTCCCTCCAGTGCAAGCTGATCTGCATTAGGAGTCGGGATCTTTGAGGTTTCCGGAGCAAGGCACTGGATGTCGCCGTAGCCAAGGTCGTCGCAAATAATGTATACGATGTTCGGTTTGGAATCGGCCACAGCTAGAGCGCAGGAGGCGATGAGGAGGAGGGTCGCCAGCAAGTTTTTCATAATCGTTTATTCAGAGGTTCCACCGTAGAAATAGGCTACGAGGGGCAAGACGGTTGCCATTACGACGATGGCGAGTAGAAGCCCCATTTTTACATAGTCAACAAAGCGATATCCTCCAGGTCCCATTACGAGTACATTAGCCGGATGGGAAATGGGACTGGTAAAACTGGCTGATGCCGCCATCGCAACGGCCATGACGACGAGCTGCGGAGACATTCCCAGCTCAGCCGCAGCATCCATACCGATATGGGACATGATGAGCACAAGGGCCGCTGTCGGAACAATCGTTGTCGCGAGAGCCGTCATCAGGTAGAGACCAATCACGATTCCCCATATTCCAAAGGGCCCGGCAACCGTGACAACGCCCTCGGCGAGCCATTTTGCGGCTCCGGTTTCCTTCATTGCGGCTCCTAGCGGGATCATACAGGCAATGAGAAAAACCGACTTCCACTCGATAGCTCGATAGGCTTCCTCGATGTCGATACAGCGCGAAATGATCATCAGGGTCACCCCGGCGATAGCGGCAATCGCAATCGGAAACCAGTTCATGAGCACAACAAAAACGACGGCGAGCATAATCAACGCCGAGATCCACGCCTTCACAGCCGAGCGTTTTTCGGGCTCCTTGTATGCCGCGCTGGAGAGGATGAGAAAATCAGAATCAGCAGAAAGCGCATCCAGTTTTTCACTCGGCCCGGACAATAGCATCGCATCTCCGAACTGGAGGCGGAAATTCCGCAGATGCGATCCGTATGATTTACCTTTTCGCCAGATCGACATCACCTCTAGGCCATAGCGATTTCGGAAATCGAGTTCGCGGAGCGTATTGCCAGCGAGGGAACTCCGAGGGGAAAGGGTGGCTTCGGTGTAACCCTCACCCGGCGCTCTATCGAGTTCGAGATTTTCATCCGAATCAGTTAACTCAAGCGACTGGAGCCCTATCATCAGGCGGATTGCTTTGCGCCCTCCATGAACGAGAAGTTTATCGCCGACTTTGAAGGCCTCTTCCGCGTCGGGAAAAAACATCGAGCCCTCTTCTTTTCTCCCTATCGCAATGATCCGCATATGCAGCGTGTCACCGATTCCACTCTCGGCGATAGTGAGGCCGGCGAGGTGCGACTCCGGGGGGATTGCGAGCTCAAGTAGCGAGTCAGATTCACGATAGATGTCGCTGAAGCTTTCTTCGCTGATAACGGAAACGCTTTCGAATTCGTCGGACTCGGTCACTGCCTCCATCGACTCCTTTTTCATCTCGATCTGAATCGAATCACCCACCTCGAATTTGAAACCCGCAAAAGGACCTCGATTCACTTTCCCATCACGGCGAATCGTGATGATGTGGCCGCGGAAACGGCGGCTGAAGTCGGCTTCGGCAACGGAGAGCCCTTCGATCTGGGCGCCTTCGCGAACGGTCGCCGAGAGAAGGACGAGGCGATTCAGGGAAAGCAGTTCCACAATTTCAGATCCGGAGGCCATTTCGAAAGCCCGCCATTGCATAAAATCACGATAGTCATCAACCCGGCCCTGCACGGAAAGCATGTCGCCAGCCGCGAGCGGCATGTCGGGATCGACCTCGGTAATTTTTTCTCCTCCCCTTTCGACTGATTTCACAACGAGACCCAGAATCTGGCCGAGTCCGGATCGAGAAAGCGGTTCACCGTCGAGAGGAGAATCCTCAGCGATCCGAAGATGAAATCGATACTGCTCCAGATCGTGGGCAAAAGGAAATTCCTCTCCCGCATCTTCGCGCGACGCCTCGAAACCTTCGGGCATCGTTTTAGGCAAAATATGACGTCCGACGAAGGCAACAAAAAGAGTGCCGACGACCAATGCCGGGAATCCGATTGGTGAAAAGGAAAAGAGAGTGAAGCCCTCTCCTGTCGCTTGGGCGAGCGCTTCCGAAGCAACCAGGTTCGGAGGCGTGCCGACCATTGTTGTGAGACCCCCCAGCAAAGTCCCGTATGCCATTGGCATGAGCAATCGACTTGGCGACGTATTCGTCCGCCGCGCGATGTCCATGACCACTGGCAGCATTAGCGCAGCGACACCTATATTGTTCATGAAGGCCGAAAGGATACCGCCCGTCAGCATGATGACGATGATGATGCGGGGCTCACTTCGTCCTGCCATTTTAAGCACCTGCCGTCCGATGATATCGGCAACTCCCGTCGCGCTGAGTCCGGCACTGAGAATAAACATCGACCACACCGTAACCACTGCCGGATTGCTGAAACCGGCCAGTGCTTCTTCAATTTCGACAAGACCTCCTATCGCAAGCGCACTGAGAACCAGCAGCGCAACGACATCCATGCGAAGCTTTTCCGTGATAAAAAGCACCAGCGAAATAGCAAGTATCGTGAGGACAGCGGCAATCTCGAAATTCATATAACGGCGCAACATATTGACTATGCTGACCGTGTCTGCCTAGTCTTTTTCACAATTCGTCTATCGCCATATACTGAATCATCCCCACAGAAAACAATCGTTCGACTTTTCAGGCATCGGGATCCTGCTCAGCAATGTTTTTGCGATCTTACTGGCACTGGTTCAAGACTGGGACTTACGCCCGATGCTCGCCATTTACTGGGCGTAAAGCGTCATCATTGGCGTGTTTCACTTTTCCGAATGATAAAACGGAAGAAATTCTGTACTTCGGGTTTCACATCCAACGGAAGGCCTGTGCCGAAAACAACTTCGGGAAAGCGCAGCACGGCGTGGTTCTCTGCCATGCACTTCGGATTTTTTTCACTTTGTGTAACTGATCTTTGTGATCGGGATTGCGTCTAGAGGAGTCGGCGGTAATCGATTCGACGCGTGGGATGCAAACCTTGTCGACTTCATCTGGATCATTACAGCAGCAGTCGGCTTTCACTTGGGCACCATGCATTCCTTTCGGAAAACTTTCAAAAAAAGTCGAAAGCGATCTGCAAGGCAGACTGAATCTCGGAGTGATGACATTACTCCCCAACGCCCTCATCCCACCGATACATCTGACTATCATTTTGAGTGGGCATGGGATTCAACCGTCTCGCCGTCCTCCTCTTTTCTGCTAGCAAAACCGTGGCAGATTATCTGATGCACATTGTTGAGCACAAGGTGTTGCAGAGGAAAATTCCGAAAGAATGAGACTCGCCAGATCGCGGCGTCGATGCCAATCTCTCGCCATGAAATTCTGGCTTTCCCTGGCAACGCTCACAATCGCGCTTTCTCTACCGGCAAAAGAGAAGCCGAATGTTCTGTTCATCGCTTCCGACGATCTCGCCTGTTCGCTGGGATGCTACGGAGACCTTATTGCGCAAACTCCACACCTTGACCGGCTCGCGGCAACAGGTGTCCGCTTTGATCGCGCCTACAATCAACTTCCGCTCTGCAATCCAACTCGAGCCAGCGTCATGACCGGGCTGCGACCTGACACAATCAAAGTCTATGACCTCGACCGTCACTTTCGCGATGAAGTGCCTGACGCCGTAACGCTTTCCCAGCAATTCATGAAGGCCGGATACTTCGCATGTCGCGTCGGCAAAATTTATCACTACAACGTCCCCGCCAGTATCGGTACAGACGGCTTCGATGATCCCCCTTCCTGGCAACAGACCATCAACCCAAAGGGCAGGGACAAACACGACGAAGCTCTGGTCTTCAACGCCGAACCTCATCGCAAGATCAGCGGCGCTCTGAGCTGGCTCGCCGCTGACGGAACCGACGAGGAACAAACGGACGGCATGATCACAACCGAGGCGATCAAGTTGATGGAAGAGCAAAAAGACGAGCCCTTCTTTCTCGCAGTTGGATTCTTCCGCCCACACACTCCCTACGTTGCACCGCGAAAATACTTCGATTTGTATCCTCTAAAAGACATGCGTCTTCCCTATGCGCCGAAGGACGATCGCGAGGACATTCCGACAGCTGCTTTTGCTCACAACTGCCCTGTTCCGAATTACAACCTGCCAGAGGAAATTCTTCTCGAAGCTCTGCGAGGATACTATGCCTCTGTCTCTTTCGTTGATGCACAAGTCGGCCGCCTGCTCGATGCGCTGAATGAAAACGGACTCGCCGAAAATACCATCGTCGTTTTCTGGAGCGACCACGGCTACCACCTCGGCGAACACAATGGGATCTGGCAAAAGCGAACCCTTTTTGAGCAAGCAAGCCGCGCCCCTTTGATCATTCGCTCACCTGGTGCCGCCGGAAACGGGACTCCGAGTCCGCGCATCGTTGAATTTGTCGACATCTACCCGACGCTCACAGAAATCGCGGGAGTGAGAAATCCCAAGGGGCTCGAAGGACGCAGCCTCGTTCCACTTTTGCAGAATCCCAACGCTGAGTGGAATGGTCGAGCGATTACCCAGATCCTTCGGCCCGCCGATGACCGCCTCTCGGAACCTGTCATGGGCCGCAGCATTCGAACGGACCGCTGGCGCTACACGGAGTGGGCCGAAGGAGACAAAGGGGTCGAACTCTATGATCACTGGGCTGACCCAATGGAGTTCGATAACCTGGCCCTCAAACCATCCAAAGAGGACGAGGCTGTGATCAAGAAACTACGCCCCATGCTCACGAAAAGAGCCAGCGGAAAAATTCCAACGACCCCTTTCAATCAGCCGCGCCTGTAACCAAAAATAGCCACCTCGCGAATCGTTACTAATCACCGCTTTTTTTCGGGCGCAAAAAACTTGGCCCCCACTGCCTGAATCCCAGTCGATGGCCGGATAATGAGACGAGGGCGCTCATTGTCATCAAGATCAATGGTAGAACGATAATCGCCCCGAGAAGGGGGAATGTAGTAAGAAGGTCTTCGTAAAACAGGGCGCTTCGAAAAGCCAACCGCGCCAGCGGTAGAGATTTCGCGCTTTCTTGCTTCCCGAAGACTCCGGCTGTCGCCCCGGGTTTCCTGCACGAACTTCGTCTCGTCGAGTCGGATTTCGTCTCCCTTTTCCCAATGATCATTGATGCGCAGTTGGGTGGTCGTAATTTTTTGCTCGTCCGCGGTGTCGATGGGAATGGAATTTTCGAGACTCGTTTCATCAGCTCGCTTTGAGTCGCGAGAGACGCGGATTTCATCCGATCTTTTGTATTTTACCGGCTCGCTACCTACATTCTGCTCCGGCCAGTATTTACCCTCCACCTTTGCCGTCATTCGTGCGATTGCTTCCCGCAGATCCTCGTCCATGACTTGCACCTCGGGTGGCATTACGACGAGTTGCGGCTCCTCCTCATAGGCTCGCAGAGATTCTTTCATAACCTCATCATCAGCCATGAATGCGTTGCGGATCGTGTCGACGTGTTCTGGCGCTGCCCCGAGAGCTGCTTCCGCAAAAAGGCTCTGGTCAGTAGGGAACTCCTGCCGAGCGATGAAAATCAGATTCTTAATCATCGCGGAATCTGCCTTGGAAGCCTCGACAGCGGTGATGAGAAGATTTCGGCGGCAGCCGGGATTTGTCCGCAGGGAATCAAGAAACAGGACCAGCGTATCGTCAGGCTGGGCTTGCAGGCCCGCAGACAGAGTTTTCGAAGCCGACTCGCAGTCGACTGCAGATTCCGAAGCAACGACGCGAGAGGAAGTAGAAAAAACCACGATAAATAGTGAAATCGAAATTCCAATCGGGCGAAAAAATGATGCGAGCTCCATAATGGAAGGGGTGAGAGGTGGAGCGGGTAGTGGGAATCGAACCCACATAACTAGCTTGGAAGGCTAGGGCTTTACCACTAAGCTATACCCGCACTCGCATACGATCCTCGAAAGTTATAAAAATTTCAATAAAGTTTTAGAATTTCTAATAATTTAGAGAAACTGAGAAAATCGGAGGACCGATTTCTCTCTAGCCAAGGCCAGAGAGGGGCGAGAATGTAACGATGTCTTGGGAATTGCCAACCTCAATTTTGCACAAATCGCGAGAAATTTTTCGTCGGCCGTGGTCCGCGGCTGGTATGAAGCTGAATCTGGCTGTTTTAAGGAACCCGCTTATGCCGGTACTTATCGTCGCTGGAGCAGGAATTATTGCAGCGGACTATGGATGGTGGGTTGCGGCCGCGATCGCCATGTTACCACTCTCTTTTCTCGCAATGACCGTAGCGGGAACGAAGCCCCGCCGTGTCATTATCGCAGGAGCATTGGTTGCTTTCCTGGTTTTCGGCTGGGTGCATCGGCTCCATTTGGAAAAGGTGAATACCTTTCCCCTTGCGAGCGAAATCGCAAAGGGCAGCCGCGTCGAAATCGAGGGCAACGGTTGGATTGCCTCGCGGGCGAGAACAGGGGAGCGATCCTCAAGCGCGACCCTAGAGATTGTGTCTCTGCGCATTGGCGGCAAAGAAATCTTCTGCGACCATCGCGTTCCTGTATGGATTCAGAAACCGGGAAAGGTCATTCCCTATGGAAGCGTCATCGATTTCTCTGGACTTCTCCTTCCGCTGGAGTCGGCCGATGCCCCGGGAGGTTTCGACCCAGCGGCGTTTCACTATCGTAAATCAGGGTCGCTGGCGCGCCTCGAAATTCGAAGTGGTGATGAGTTCGAAATCCTCGAAGAGAAGCGCGGTTCCCGCCTCATCTCGATTGCTCAAAGACTGCGAGATCATTTTGAGTCAGGGCTGCTTTTTGATGTTCACCCAGCCAATGAATCCTACGCCAGACTAATCGCGGCGATGTCTCTCGGTGCTCGGGAAAACTCCCCGGAAGACCTGGAGGAAGCGTTCCGCCTCAGTGGCACGATGCACCTGTTCGCCGTATCGGGACTGCACGTTGGAGTCGTGGGTGGCGCGCTCCTTTCCCTTTTCTGGTTCCTCCGCGTTCCAAAACGATATGCCGTTCTCATCGTAATTCCGCTGGTCCTTTTCTACGCCGTTCTGACTGGGCTCCGGCCCTCGGCAGTGCGTGCTGCCATCATGATGTCGATTTTTCTTGCCGGATATGCTTTCCGCGAGAATCCACGACTTCTCAATACGCTAGCTCTCGCGGGCATCTTGATCCTTGGCTTTCAGACCTCGCAGCTTTTTCTTCCCGGTTTTCAATTGTCCTTCGCCGTCCTGCTTTTCATCGCCTTGTTTGCCGAAAAAATGAGAGATGGTCTTGCACGACTCTGGGTTTCCGATCCGTTTATTCCACCGACATTGCTGAGCCCGCTTCGTCGGGGAAGTGATGTCGCGATCTACTGGGTTACCGGTGCCATTGCTGTATCGATCGTCTCCTGGCTGGGGTCGCTTGGTCTTTTGACGTGGCACTTTCAAAGCATCGCCCCGATCGGAATCATCGCGAATCTACCACTCGTAGCAATAGCCGGCGGAGCCGTCATCCTCGCGATGATCACCCTGTTTTGTTTTTCGCTGAAACTTCTGCCCCTTGTCAGCTTGCTAAACAAAGCCAACGTCGGAATGGCAATAGCCCTGACTACGACGGCGGAGTTTTTCGCGGCACTTCCCGGAGCGCATCTTCACAGCGGGGAGATTGGGAGGGAAAACTCTTCGCAGGCTGCTGTCATCTTGGACATTATGGGAGACCGTGGCGACGGCGCCACTTTACTGACGAACCCTGACTCTCGATCAGGTGATCCCGCATACTGGATGCTCGACACGGGGAGCGAACGCACCTGGAAACGCCATGTCCTCCCCACCTTGCGAACCCGAGCAATCAATCGACTCGACGGCGTTGTCTTGAGTCACGGAGACGTCGGGCACATCGGCGCCGCACCCGACACGATCTCTCAAATGCGTCCGGGTGCCATTTTTGAGCCGAGGTCAACCATTCGATCTTCGGTCTACTCCGAAATCCGCGCCCTTGCCGAATCCCGAAACATCCCCCTCGTCGCTCTCCGCGCCGGACAGCGCATCACCCTGTCTCGCAGTAAGCTGGACGAAAATCTTGTCCTGCAGGTCCTCGCACCCGCAAAAGGCAACGACGAGCGTCTTGCCGACGACCGCAGTCTCGTGCTGCGCACGAAAATCGGGGAATTCACCTTGCTCCATACTTTTGACTCCGGATTTCACACCGAGCGGGATCTTCTCCGTTCTGGTGCCGATCTCTCAGCCGACATCTGGATTCGCGGACAGCATGTCGAGTCCCCTTCCGGTTCGCCCGAGTTTCTGGACGCGATCAATCCGAAAATTGTCATCAGCAGTCATTCCAAATTTCCCGCTTCTCAAAGGGTCCTAGACGCGTTTCGAGATCTCCTGAAAGAGCGAAAGACACGCCTGATCACAACGGACGAAACCGGGGTCGTTACCATGACCTTCTTCCATGACCGAGTCGATCTCTACTCCCATCGCTTGAAGCGCTACCTCCAGCCCCTGCTGATTCGATAATATTTTTTACAAACTTTCTAAGAAAACGAGCCTGTCCCCCGTCTTTCCCCAGGCGAATCTGTAGTCGACCTAGAGTCAATTACGCGTTACGATGTGATATTAAGGAACTGAGACGGAGATTTACAACCCATTATCCCGGAATAAAAAATACCGCCCGATCATGCATACACAGATCGAAAAGACCTCACTGCTTTTGCTTGCCGCAGGAATTATTGTAGCCCTGACAACAAGCTGCACCAGCACATCGAACCTCTCCTCTTTTTCCCAGTCGAGCACCCAGGCTGTGAATCGCATCGCGAAGGAGGCCGAGCCGCCAAACGCCTCCGATTCAATCCCGGCCACGGCCAGCGATCTCAAACCGGCAGAAGAACCAGCTCCGAAACCGGAGAAACCCGCCGAGACGAAGCCAGCTTTTACTCTCGCCTCCGTCCCACTCACCTCTGTAGAAAGCCAACCAACCAATCAGGTGATGATGGTTCGGACTACGGCATACAGTCATCTTCAGGCTGACAGTCTCCCCTACGGTCGCCTCAGCGCCGCCGGTAACACTCTTCAGTATGGTGATCGCGTTCGCAGCGCTGCGGCAGACTGGTCCAAGTTTCCGATGGGAACGCGCTTCGTGATTGAGGGGCTCCCATACGAATACGTCATCGACGATTACGGTAGCGCTCTCACCGGCACGAAGACCATCGACATCTACAAGCCAAACCTCGCCGGAATCGGCAAGTGGGGTGCGAGAAATGTTCCCATTCGCGTCATCGAGTGGGGATCATTCGAAAAAAGCCGCAAGATTCTCGACGGTCGCAAGCACGTCCGTCATGCTCATCATGTTCGCAAAATGCTCAGCGAAATCGAAAAGCGCGGCGAGTCCGACTACGTGAAGAAAAGCACTGACACCAGTGCTTGATCCGATTGGCGTCGTTTCCTGAGCCCTTTGCAATGACCAAGGCGGAGCGCGCCGCGCATATTCTCACGCGACTGGAGAAATTGTATCCGGAGACTCCGATCCCTCTCGATCACAAAGATTCTTACACCCTGCTCGTTGCCGTTTTGCTCTCCGCCCAGTGCACCGACGAGCGCGTCAACAAAATTACACCGGCCCTTTTCAAGCGAGCTGACACGCCGCAAAAAATGAGCGCCGTACCAGTCGAGGAGATTCGCGAGATCATTAAGCCCTGCGGCCTTTCCCCTCGCAAGTCAGTTGCCATTTCCAAGCTTTCGAAAATCCTCGTTGGAAAATATGGGGGCAGCGTCCCCGAGGACATCGAAGCCCTTGAAGAGCTCCCCGGAGTCGGTCACAAAACGGCATCCGTTGTCATGAGCCAGGCCTTCGGCGTCCCTGCTTTCCCGGTCGACACCCACATTCACCGTCTCGCGCAGAGATGGAAAATGACGAACGGAAAAAACGTCGTTCAAACCGAAAAAGATCTGAAGCGCGTCTTTCCAAGAGAACTCTGGAACAAGCTCCATCTTCAGATCATCTTCTACGGTCGCGAGTATTGCACCGCTCGCGGATGTGATGGGACAGTTTGTCCGATTTGCACCGAGTTGTTTCCCGAACGCAAGCGCGGCGTGAAGACGAAAAAGTGATGGAGAGGTCTTCCAATCTCATTTGCACTATCGCACTTCATAGTTACGGTGCGACAAATCGAAATGCTGCATTTTCCCATGAGCGAAAACATCAACAAAATTGTCGTGGCCTACTCCGGCGGGCTGGATACTTCCGTCCTTCTGACCTGGCTGCGTGACACCTATCAGGCCGAGGTCATCGCCTATTGTGCCGATGTCGGTCAGCAGGAGGAGCTCGACGGTCTCGAAGAGAAAGCCCTCAATACCGGTGCGTCGAAGTGCATCATCGATGATCTCAAAGACACCTTCGCCGCTGACTTTATCTTTCCCATGATTCAGGCCGGTGCGATTTACGAAGGCCAGTATCTTCTCGGAACCTCGATCGCACGCCCCTGTATTTCTGAAGGAATGGTTCGCGTCGCACGGGAAAACGGAGCCGATGCGATCGCCCACGGGGCAACCGGAAAAGGTAACGACCAGGTCCGCTTTGAACTGTCCACTGCCTCGCTTGCGCCCGATATCGAAATGATTGCCCCATGGCGGCAGCAGCGCTTCCGTGATCAGTTCCCCGGCCGAGCCGAGATGATCGACTACGCCGCCGAACACAATATCCCCGTTCAGGCTTCCGCGAAAAAGTCTTACTCGATGGACAGAAACCTTCTTCACATCAGCTTTGAAAGTGGAGTGCTTGAGGATCCCTGGTACGACGCTACCGGAGAGGTCGACCGCGACATGTATGTGCTCAGCGTCTCGCCGGAAGAGGCTCCCGACGAGCCCGAATACCTGCAGCTTCTTTTCGAAAAAGGAAACTGCATCGGCCTCGCCGCTGATGGCATGGAAGAGATACTCAACTCTGTTGGTGATGTGACCCCACAGGGTAGAGAGGGTGACTATACCCTGTTGAATCCCTACGGCGTCATGCGTGTCCTGAACTTCCTCGGTGGAAAACACGGCATCGGTCGGATCGACATGGTTGAAAACCGATTTGTCGGCATGAAAAGCCGTGGCATCTACGAAACTCCCGGAGGCACCATCCTTCTCGAAGCCCATCGCCACATGGAAAGCCTCACTGTTGATCGCGAGGTCATGCACATTCGTGACGGATTGATTCCCGAATACGCAAAGCTCGTCTATAACGGGTTCTGGTTTGCCCCTGAGCGCGAAGCTCTCCAGGCACTTGTGACCGAATCACAGAAATCGGTGTCCGGCGAGGTTCGTGTGAAGCTCTACAAAGGCAACATCATTACCGCAGGTCGTCGCTCCAAACTCAGCCTCTACAATGAGGACGTGGCTACTATGGAAGGCGGCGCCGAGCACGCATACAATCAGGACGATGCCACCGGCTTCATCCGCCTGAATGCGCTGCGCCTCAAGAGCGAAGCAACACGGCGCGATTCGCAAGGTAGCTAACCTGCGACTCGCAGGAAGAACCAGGCGACGATTCCTCCCAGAACGAGGAATTCAAACATAGACGATCCACATCCCGTGGATTGAAACTGCGGGTGTGTATCACGCTCCGCTTTTTTTCTTTTGCCCATCGGCTTACCTGTTGATTTAGGAGCAAGCATCGGCAGCTCCTTGCCCATGGTAGATGTATCAGATCACTTCTTCTTTGCCCGCGGATTCCCGTTCGGCCAGTGGATTTTATCAAGTTCGACCCACTGCTCTTCGGTAATGCGTCCCGGCTCGCGGTTGCCTGATCCCTCACGTTTAGTGAGGCGATCTCCGAGTTCAGCGCGAGCGGCTTCGACTTGCTTCATCAGTTCGGCGACTTTCTCGGGATTCTCAGCGGCGACATCTTTGCTCTCCCCGATGTCCTCAGCAATGTAGTAGAGCTCGGTTCCGGTTTTGTTGTTCTCGTATTTCACGGGTAAACCCTCGGTGCCGCCTGTTCGTCCGTTAAGAGTTCGATAGGTATGAGGAAGAACTAGCTTCCATCCGTCGTCGATCACGGCATGAAGTTCGTTTTGCTTGTAGAATACCCAGTAGGAATCGTGAGGGTTTTTAGCCCCTTCTTCGCCAGCGAGGATGGGCCAGATATCTTTGCCATCGATTTCTTTCTCCGGCAGCTCACCTCCGATGAGTTTCGCGAAGGTGGGGAGAAGGTCGATATTCATCCCGGAAGTGTCGCAGACAGTTCCCGCTGGAATTTTCCCAGGCCAGCGCATGATGCATGGCTCACGAAAGCCCCCTTCCCATCCCGTTCCTTTCCCTTCGCGAAGCGGACCCGAGGATCCTGCATGCGTTCCGTAGGAGAGCCACGGACCATTATCGCTCGTGAACATGACGAGGGTATCTTCGTCGAGGCCGTTTGTGGAGATAGCATTGAGAATCTCCCCGACGGACCAGTCGATCTCTGCAATGACGTCTCCGTAGATTCCATTCTCAGTCGTGCCCGCAAAACGATCACTCACGTAAAGCGGGACATGTGGCTGCGGATGCGGGACATAGAGAAAGAAGGGATTGGTTCGGTTTCGGTTGATGAAGTCCACGGCCTTGGTCGTCAGCCAGGTCGTCATCATTTTCTGGTCGTGTTCATCGGCAGTTCGAAGCCGATCATTCCCGGAAAAGAGCGGAAGCGGTGGGAAATGTTTCGCGGTCGGGTGCTGCGGCCACATATCGTTGGAGTAGGGAATTCCAAAATACTCGTCAAAGCCGTGCTGTAGAGGGAGGAACTTCCTGTGGTCGCCGAGGTGCCATTTTCCAAAAATCGCAGTGGCGTAGTCTTTGCTTTTGAAAACTTCAGCCAGAGTTGTTTCCTCAGGATTGAGCCCGTGTCGGCTCCCCGGCCCAAGGGCACCGTGCATACCTAGGCGATTCGGATAGCAACCTGTGAGAAGACCCGTTCGCGAAGCAGAGCAGACGGCTTGGGCAGCGTACCATTGGGTGAAGCGTCGACCTTCGGAAGCCATGCGATCGAGATTGGGCGTCTCGTAGCCTTCCGCGCCGTAGACTCCGACATCTCCGTACCCCTGGTCATCGGTAAAGATAATGACGATGTTAGGAAGTCGCTCCTCCGCAGAGAGGAGGTGATGCGACGAGAAAATTCCGAGGAAAACGAGCAAGGAAAGAATTCTCAAAACCATGGAATAGGAATTACCACACAACGCGAAATCTCGCGACGGCGCATTTCTTGTTATTTCATAGAAACACTTTCGTAGAAAATGCGTAGAAAAAGACAGGAAAGTGAATGCGCCCGAACGGTCACCCATGAGAAAGCAACCTAACTCCCTGAATTTCAGAAATAGAAGCGCTTGTCCATGAACACTCCAGAACCCAATCCCATTCCACCAGAAGACCGAGATGATCCCGGACTTCATCCCAAAATCTTTCAACAAAATGGTAAGCTGTATGCAGCAAGGAGCACAGCTCTCCCCGACGACACCTGTATTCGCTGCTGAAACAAAACCTTAAAGGACGTCAATGAGGCCCTGCGAAGCCCCTACAAACCATTTACCTGGTTCGGTGGCCAGATTCGTGAGGAGGTCGGCCTCTGCAAGAGGCCTCTCGAAAGATATTGCACCGCCCTTGCTCTGACCTATTCGCTACTGGTCTTCGGGATTATGTTCATAGGGATAGGATTTTACTCCAAAAGCTACGGAGTCGCCGCGTTTGGCCTGCTTGGCGTCCTCGGTTGTGGAGTTTTTCAGGCCGCCGTTCCAATCTGGTCCCCGAATACAAGAAGAGAGCCGCTCGAGCTTCGAGGCGTGGGCAAAAAGTATATCCAGCTCTTTCCCGAGTAGAATGGTGATGTGCCCAACCGGAAACAGAAAAAGCCCGAATCCTGAAATTGCTTGTCTCTCCACTGTCCTCGGTCGATTATTATTCTGTGTTTCAGGTAATCTTCAACGAAATCAGTGCAGCCGAGATCTCCCAACTCTCCACCTTGGAGCAGTTGGAAGTCCTCAATGAATTTAAAGTCCGCCCCGAAGATCTCGAAGGTCTGGAAGAAAAGGATCATGACTCTCCTTTTGGCCAAATCGAGCGGGACGGGAAAACGCTCTATCGCTACCGGGCGAGCGATGTTCGCCTCTATTTTGAGGTTTCCGACGATCACCAATCTGTGATCGTGCACCGGGTCCTGAACCGGAATACGTTTCAAGATTTTCTTTTCCGGGCCAACCTGCCGATCGGTGATGAAGAGGATGCTCTGGCCAATTCCAAGCAATTCTGGGCACTGATTGAAGAGGGAGAACGTGCTCGCCGTGTCTAGTTGCACGAGAGCCGGCTGGCTACTACATGCAATTCCCTCTCGCCTTCCGCTTGACGAATCGAAATCCTGCTGCATTTATCGGGGCGTTTTTCCACTGGAAACCGCGCGCTAAATGCGTGACACTTGGCAACTCACAACCGATCAAAGCTCTTCGGAGAAATCGGAAAATGAAACTCAACCGAATCGAATCGCCGTGGACTTCAAAGACATCAAACAAATCGTCGAGCTCATGGATGAGCACGGACTCTCGCAGTTCAAGCTCAAGCAGGAAGACACTATGCTGGAACTAAAAAAAGGTGGCGACCTTGACATCGCTGCCGTTCAAGCCCTGCTTGCTGCTGCGCCCGCTCCACAAGCTCACGCCGCTGCTCCAGTCGCCGGTGCTGCCCCAGTCGCCGGTGCTGCTCCAGCGGAGGCTCCCGCTGCAGATAGTGGTCCCCCAGCTGGAACCGAGGAGATCACCTCACCTATGGTAGGAACGTTCTACACGGCTGCCTCCCCCGATTCCGATGCCTTCGTGCAGGTGGGAGACAAGGTGTCTGCAGACACCACGGTCTGCATCGTTGAAGCGATGAAAGTGATGAACGAAATCAACGCGGAAACCAGCGGCGAGATCGTCGAAATTCTCGTCGAGAACGGAACAGCCGTTCAGTTTGGCGAGCCACTTTTCCGAGTGAAGTCAGCCTGATTTTCCTCGCGCTTTCCGAAGGGATTCTCCGAAGGAACGAAACACAAGCGGATACATCATGTTCAAGAACATCCTTGTCGCGAACCGGGGCGAAATCGCTCTGCGCGTAATTCGAGCTGCCAAGGAATTGGGAGTTCGCACCACAGCAGTCTACTCTGAAGCTGACGTTGACTCGATGCATGTGCATCTTGCCGACGAAGCTGTCTGCATCGGACCTGCTTCGAGCGCAGAGTCTTACCTCGACATGCAGGCGATTCTTTCGGCCGCCGAGATTGCTAATGTCGACGCGATCCATCCCGGTTACGGCTTCCTTTCAGAGAATCCGCGCTTTGCAGAGCTCTGCGAGGAGTGCAACGTGAAGTTCATCGGCCCATCCGCTGAAGTTATCTCGACGATGGGAGACAAGAATCAGGCCCGTGCCACGGCAACCAAGTTTGGTGTCCCGGTGACTCCCGGATCGGAGGGCATTGTTCAAGGTGAGGAAGACGCGATCAAGATTGCCGAAGAAATTGGCTTTCCCGTGATGATAAAAGCTACCGCAGGTGGCGGCGGACGTGGCATGCGCCCCGCCTTCAATAAAGCTTCTTTTGTCAGTGCCTTTCATGCTGCCCAGACTGAGGCGGAAGCCTGTTTCGGTAATGGTGACTGCTACATCGAGAAGCTGGTCGAAAATCCTCACCACGTCGAATTTCAGATTGTGGCTGACCAGCAAGGCAGGGTGAAAGAACTGGGGGAACGCGACTGCTCGATGCAGCGGCGTAACCAGAAGATCATTGAAGAAACACCATCTCCCCTGATCAGTGAAGATCTCCGGAACCGCATGGCCGAAGCTTCGGAAGCGCTCGTCAAGAACATCGGCTACGAGAATGCCGGGACGATCGAATATCTCGTCGACGACAAGGAGAATTTCTACTTCATGGAGATGAACACCCGGATCCAGGTGGAGCATCCCATCACCGAGGAAGTCCGGGGTTGCGACCTCATCAAAGAGCAGATCCGCATTGCCGCCGGCATCCCGCTTTCCGAGCACGTCATGGAAAGCAGCCCGCGCGGGCACTCGATCGAGTGCCGGATCAATGCGGAAGACCCCTACAACAACTTCATTCCCTCTCCCGGAAAGATCAATTTGTTCTACGCACCCGGAGGCCGCGGTGTCCGTGTCGACACTCACGTCTACAGCGGATACGAAGTGCCACCTCACTACGATTCCATGATCGCCAAGTTGATCGTGACCGGCGCGACGCGTGACATTGCAATCGCACGAATGATCCGCTCCCTGAACGAGTTTGTGATCAAGGGAATCAAAACGACGATTCCATTTCAGGTTTCCATCCTCAAGCACAACGCTTTCCGGACGGGTGACTACAACATCGCTTGGGTCGAGAAATTCCTCGCCTCAGAGCCCGGTCCGCCCGATGTGCCTGAGATCATGCTGGAAGAGGATTGAGTTATTTGGGCAGAGCCCCAATAACCTCCCCTGGCTCTATTCAGACCTTCCCGGGTTAAGCTTTTAGCTCGTAACCCGAGCGCGAGTAATTTGGGCCAATTCCGCGTCGCCCCGAGCCGGATACAAAAATAGGGCAAAGCTTCTCAGCCCTGCCCCATTTCCTAGCGAAATTGCCAATCAGACGGCAATTCGCTTTCTTATGTGCACTCCTAGTGATTGTGTCCTGCGTGACTTCCGCCTTGGCCGCCCCACTGAATTTGGATTTGAAACCATGCTGCATGTTCCGAGCCGATGGCATCTGTATCGCTGTGGGTATAGTCATACTGCAATCGAGCACGAATGCGGTCGCCAGGTCCAAAATGGGTTGAAATCGCAGGAGAAATTCGATGGCGCTCATCCAGTTCGGCCATCTCAACTCCGGATACCCAATCGTGACGTAGCGAGAGAGTCGTCACGTCGGTCAGGCCGTAGTGAATACTACTCGACAGGCCCTGGTCATCAAAACTGACAGAATCTCCGTCCCCCGTGAATCCTTCGACATCGCGTCCAATAAACTCTGTGCGGAACATAGTCGCTCCTGTGCAGAAATCGGGACCGCCATGTCCGTGGTCGCGGCCATTCCAGACTTTCTGCACTCCAACTCCAAAGGCTTGAGTATTTTCGCCAAATCCGTTCTCACCAGTAGCAACGGAAAGTGCGGCAGTGATGCTGTCGTCGAAAGGCAACCGAAAACGGTAGTCGGCTGTAAATACACTGTTGTTAAACCCAGCTCCATCCGCTTCGAGGTGATGCTCTTCATCCCCATCTTCTCCTTCGGGTTCACCATGCTCGTGAGCGTGGGAATGAGTTCGAACCCCACCGGCACCAAGCGTAAGCCGGCCACTGTTTTGTGGTGTGTTGAAAATAATCTCCCCACCCTGCGTGATGAGTTCGCCCTCGTTGAGAGTCCGAGCATTAACGAGGTTCTGATTTACGAAGAACCAGGTGTGCAAGTGGGTCCCACCCTGAAATCCAAACTGATTCAGGAACTGCCCACCACCAATGGTGATGAAATCATTAATCTGGAAGTAGAGAAAAGCCTCTTCCAACTCGGCCTCCCATTCATTCTCTCCCTGATAGCCAAAGCCGGAAATCAACCCTGAGACAT
>Ga0181559_10000364_pt1 | contig 40885 bp, 33 predicted proteins | sample 011ome_21_FD_133752 | JGI IMG/M metagenome (GOLD analysis project Ga0181559, IMG submission 133752) | Coastal salt marsh microbial communities from the Groves Creek Marsh, Skidaway Island, Georgia - 011508AT metaG (megahit assembly) | ecosystem: Environmental > Aquatic > Marine > Intertidal... | reverse complement strand
TTAACAAAATCTCGAATAGTCGATCGGATTAATTTTTGCTCCTCGGTCAATAAATCATCTAAATCTAAAAAATCTACCCCCTCAAACAGATCTTGTTTTAGCGATTTCTGAATGGTTCCGCTCTCCATAGTTTATTTGGTTTATACCTAGGAATACTTCAATTTTGCCTGGATTAGGCTACTATTTTCTGTGGTGAAATTAAGCAGAAAGGAGCTTATAAAAATACCTTTTTTAAATAATCTAATGGCAGAAACCCAAATAGACCCAAAGATTTTAGAGAAAATCTTATTACTCCAAGAAAAATTTAAGTCTTCTGGACAAGACATGCTTTCTTACTTAGAAGGCTTGCTTTATGCGGATTATTTGACCTACTGGGAATACATCAATTTGGATACTTTATTATCACTTCAACAGCCTAAAACAAGTTTCAAGGACGAAAAGATATTTATTATCTACCACCAAATTACGGAGCTTTACTTCAAATTGATTCTTTCTGAAATGGAACAATTGGCTGATCAGAACTCTTTGAATGAGGATTTTTTTAAGATTAGGCTAGAACGTATCCTGATGTATTTTGATCACTTGATCAGTTCCTTTGCGATGATGTGGAAGGGGATGGAGAAAGAACAGTTTCTTAAGTTTCGAATGTCTCTGCTGCCTTCTTCTGGTTTTCAAAGTGCTCAATTTCGAGAGATAGAATTGATGGCCACAGAGGTATGGCAGCTAGTCGCTGTAGAGAAGAGAGCCTTATTTGATGCGGACTCCGATGCCATTTCTTTGTTTGAAAACCTGTATTGGCAACAAGGCGCTATAGAATTGGCTACGGGTCAAAAAACACTGACTTTGAAAACATTTGAAGGGAAATACCGAAAAAGTTTGGTCGAATTAATTGAAAACTACAGAAGTAAAAATCTTTGGAAAAGGTATTCTGAGTTAGCCAATCCTTCTGAGGAGTTGCGTGAATTGATGCGTCAATTGGATTTGAAGGCAAATGTTTTTTGGCCCTTGGCGCATTATAAATCAGCGGTTCGCTACCTACAGCGTGATCCGGTGGACATAGCAGCCACAGGAGGAACCAACTGGCAGAAGTACTTACCGCCTCGTTTTCAAAAAGTCATCTTTTTTCCAGACCTCTGGACCCAAGAAGAAAAAGCCGAATGGGGTAAGGGCTGGGTGGTAAAAGAGATTTTTGGAGAGGAGATTCAAAAGGAATCTAATGAATTTAAGATATGATTTTTGGCAATCTATCCAAAGCTTAAATTTTTTTTGATTTAATACTAATAAGCCTCGAATGACGGTCAATCCTAGCTTCTGTTACCCGGTTTTAATTGAGTTTGAAAACTTATTTTCTTTGAGTAGTTGTTGCAAAACAGATAATCAGGAAATAATAAATTCTTAACAGGATAACCCTCACCTTATTGTCTGATTTTGTTAGATTTAAATGCGCTAACAAAGCATTTAATGAAGCATAATTCTCTTTTCCTTGTAATTGGATTTTTATTTTTGATCCAGGTGACTTCAAGCCTTGGCCAAAATAAAAAGCTTGACCGAATCGCCTTTGGCTCCTGCAATCGCCAAGATGCACCTCAGCCCCTTTGGAAACCCATTCTGGCAGATCATCCAGACCTATGGGTATGGATGGGTGATAATATCTATGGAGATTCCCCAATAATGGACACCCTTCGTGCCAAGTATAGACGGCAAAATGCCCAGGTGGAATACCAGCTACTAAAAGAAAGTACCCCAATCATTGGTATTTGGGATGATCACGATTATGGCATCAATGATGGAGGCAAGAACTACGCTCAGAAAAAGGCATCTAGAGACTTGATGTTCGATTTTTTGAGTGTTCCCTTGGATGCTTCTGAACGGAAGCGGGAGGGAGGCTATGCTGCATATACCTATGGAGAAGGCAATCAACAAGTAAAAGTGATTTTGTTAGATGGTCGCTACTTTAGAGATACGCTTGAGCGAATAGATCGCATCTATCAAATTAATCCTACAGGACAGATTTTGGGTGATGCGCAATGGAAATGGCTTGAAAATGAATTAAAAACTAGTACTGCTCGGGTCAACTTTATTGTTTCTGGAATACAAATCTTACCAACCGAACATGCCTATGAAAAATGGGCCAATTTTCCTCAGGAGCGCGAAAAATTATTGAACCTACTATCCAATTCCGGTGTCCAGAATCCAATCCTTTTAAGCGGAGATCGCCATATAGCAGAGATCATGAAGTTAGTGGATTCCCGGTTTCCAAAAGGTATTTACGAGGTGACTTCCAGTGGACTAACCCATACCTGGTCTGGAATAGCCGAAGAGAAAAATAGCTTAAGAATTAGTGAACTGATTGCCAAACTTAATTATGGGTTGGCATCGTTTGATTGGAATTTGAATCAGCTAACCCTTGAAATCAAAGGAAAAGAAGGCATTGTATTGGCTTCTCAACTTATTCCCTTGACCACAAACCAATAATCAGTAATTGTATGTCTACTAGAAGAGATTTTATCAAGAGTATCGGTTTTTCAACCGCAGCATACCTAGCCCTTGGAGATGATGCCATAGGGCAAATAAATTCATCAAAAAGTATAGGTCCCCTTAGTAGCTTTTATCCTATTCGAATCAAAGGAAAGGTGTCTGCAGCAGGAAAAGGTATTTCTGGGGTAGTACTTTCGGATGGACGTGTAGTCGTACAAACCAATAGAGAAGGAGAATATGAACTCATTTCGGGTTCTGACCGAGAATTTGTTTTTGTTTCTCAGCCCAGTGGTTTTGAAATTAAGAAGCTTCCAAATGGTTCCTCTTCTATTTTCAAGCTAATTGACAAATCATCTCAAGAGCAAGTTTTAAATTTTGAATTAAAACCAACTGTTGCGACGGATGAAAATCATCATTTCTTGCTACTTTCAGATACGCAAATCCAGAACGAATACGAGGCCAATCAATTATTAACTGTATCCGTTCCGGATGTGATGGAGTCTATAAAAAATCTCAATGATCCCAATGCCTTTGGGATTGGTTGTGGGGATTTGGTATACGATAATTTAGAACTTTTTAAAGAATACAATCAATCCATTGAATCCTATGGAATCCCATTTTTTCAAGTAATTGGTAACCATGATATGGACTTTAAGGTGCGTTCAGATGCCTGGACTGCGCAAACATTTAAAGGGCATTTTGGACCAACCTATTATTCGTGGAATAAAGGGGAAATCCATTATGTGGTTTTGGATGATGTTTTTTATTTGGGCACAGGCACGAAATACATCGGTCATTTGCCAGAGGAGCAGTTAGCCTGGTTAGAACAGGATCTTTCTTTTGTGGAAAAGGGTCGAACGGTGGTTATTTCCTTGCACATCCCTACCTATACAGGAGCCGTGACTCGATATCCTACCAATGATACGCTCGGAGGCACGGTAAGTAATCGTGAACATTTGTACCATCTACTAGAAGGTTACCAGGTGCATATACTTTCAGGGCATACCCATTTCAATGACAATATGATCCAAGGAAATATCTTTGAGCATTGTCATGGCACTGTATGCGGTGCTTGGTGGTCCGGTCCAATTTGCTACGATGGTACCCCTTCAGGTTATGCAATCTATGAAGCGAATGGGTCAGAATTAAAGTGGAAATACAAAGGAACGGGCATACCCATAGAAGAGCAATTCCGAGTTTACTCCAAAGGATATCAAAAAGATTTCCCAGACCATTTCTCCCTAAATTGTTGGAATTACGATCCAAAATGGGATATTTCCTGGTATGAAAACGGAATAAAAGTAGGTTCGCCCAAAAAAATAACAGCATTAGATCCTTGGAGTGTGGAACTTCACGCTGGGCCTAGTCTTCCTGCACGAAGAACTTGGGTGGAACCACAACTTACAGATCACTTATTTTTCTTTCAGCCCAATTCTTCCGAAAACTTGGTGGTTGAAGTGATTGATCGATTTGGAAATAAATTCACGAAGCAGGTTTAACCTACTTCGTGAATTTATTTTACCAGGCTATGCCATAGTCATCGCCGTAATTACTTGCACCTCCCCAGAAACTCCCGTGTTTCCAGTCGATCCAAATAGCAGTGAGAGGGCCAGATGTTTTGTTCCAAAACTCTAAAGAATAGCCACGCTTAAGTAGATCTCGGCGAATCCAATCAGGGGTGTCTTCCCGAAGGGTAATTGCTCCAGGACGAATTTCATGATTTCCAAAACTACTTTGCATCTGGTAAGAATTGAAGTTGGGAGCTTCAACTGCTTCTTGCACATTCATGTCAAACTCAACTATATTCAAAAAGAATTGAAGTAGGTTTTGATCTTGTGAATCGCCTCCCTGCACTGCAAAGGCAAGGTAAGGTTTTCCGTCTTTCAAAGCCATGCTTGGGGTAAGGGTAACCCTCGGTCTTTTTCCTGGTTCAGGTAAGTTGTAGGGATTGAGCTTTTCATCCAATACGAAGCTTTGCATACGTTGGGAAAGCCCTACGCCTGTATTTCCTGCAATTACTGCAGGTATCCATCCTCCTGATGGAGTGACAGAAACTACCCATCCTTCTGCGTCTGCAGCTTCTACCGAGGTAGTTCCACTCTGAAAATCAGCCAAAAACTTGGCGTCCACTTGGCTTGAAATTTCATTTGTATGGAGTGCTGCTACTTTTTCCTTGTTTTTGTTTAACAAGTGCAGGTATGGGTTACTTTCCCCTTGAAATGGATAAGGATCACCTGCGCCGAATGTAGGATTGTTGATAGATCCGATCAATTTGGCTCTTTCTTTCGCATATTCCTTAGAAAGGAGCCCTTTCATAGGGGACTTGACAAACGCTGGATCTCCGTAATAAAAATCACGGTCAGCAAAAGCCAAACTCATGGCTTGGTATACCGTATGAATGTAAGGAGTGGAGTTGTAGCCCATAGATTTGAGGTCAAAATTCTCCAGAATATTAAGAGACTGGAGAAGTGCAGGCCCTTGGGTCCATTCCTGCAATTTATACACATCAATTCCCCGGTAGTTGACTTGAAGGGGCTCTTCGATTTTTACCTTCCAGTTGGCTAAATCCGACTCGGTAAACAAGCCTCCTTGCTCTCGTGTACCACGTACAATTTCTTTGGCAATATCTCCCTTGTAAAAGCGATCATAGGCAGCGTAGATAGCCTCCTTTCTTGATTTCTTCGCTTTCAATGCGGCTCTTTCCGCTTCTACTAATTTGAGTAGAGTTTGGTACAAATCTTCTTGAACAAAGATTTCTCCAGCCACAGGAGCTTCTCTTGATTCACCTAAATGAGGTAGAAAAACCTTTTTGGAATAGGGCCAGTCTTTTATTTTGGATTTGTTGTTCTCAATGGCATTAGCAGTTTGTGCTTCGATGGGGTAGCCCTTTGCCAAGTCCATGGCCGGCTTAAGTACTTGTTCCAAACTCAGTTTGCCAAATTCAGCAAGCATAGTAAGGATTCCCCCTGGTGTACCAGGTGTAGTAGCGGCAAGAGGGCCATATTGAGGGGGGTAGTCCATGCCTTCCCCTTTGTAAAATTCAACAGTGGCTCCAGTAGGGGCTATACCCATGGCATTGATAGCCACTACTTTTTTGGTGTTGGGGTTGTAAATTAGTGCCTGAGTTTCTCCACCCCAGGAAAGTACATCCCACATGGTTGAAGTGGCTGCAATCATTGCGCAAGCTGCATCCACGGCATTACCCCCTTGTTGGAATACAAGTGCTCCAGCTGTTGCTGCTAAAGGTTTACCTGTGATGGCTACCCAGTTCTTTCCATGCAAAATGGGACGGTTATTGGGTGTAGTGCCTGCTCCAAGGCCGGGCAGACCTTGGGCAAATCCTTCCCAAGAACATAAGAAGGAAAGTAATAGTAAGATTTTTTTCATATCGAAATGGATAAAACCAGATGGTTACACTTAAATCATTCCCAAACTCGGAAAAATGAAGTTATCGACCAAGGAATTGGGGAGTAATGGCACTATTTTTTTATAGATATCGAGTTATGTTGAATTAAGTCATAGAGTTAATTTTAGTGGTTTCTTGACGAAAAAAATCCAAATCAATTTTAATTTCTCAAGTGCCAGTTAGTGAATTGAAAATGACAAGGAATTGGAAGTGGGTAGATCGTCACTCTCATTTAACAAGCATTGAAGGTATCAACTTGTCCCAAATTCCCGTATCTTTGACTATTCGGTCGTTTTTATGGCCTTTTAATTTCTCAAAAATTATCTCAATTTGAATTTTCTTACTTTCAATTTTGAGACCTCTTTACAAGAAGGTCTTGACTCTATGGGTTTTGATAAACCCACCCCAATTCAGGAAAAAGCAATTCCTGTAATTCTAGCGGGGAAAGACCTGATTGCCTGCGCGCAAACAGGAACAGGAAAAACTGCAGCTTTTGTATTGCCAATTCTTAATAAAATTTCGAAATCAGGAACTACTTCCTTGAACACCTTAATTTTGGCACCTACTCGAGAATTGGCTATTCAGATAGATCAACAAATACAAGGGTTCTCTTATTTTTTGGGTGTAAGTTCGGTGCCTATCTATGGGGGAGGTGATGGAATTGTGTGGGAGCAGCAAAAAAAAGCTCTAGAAACTGGTGCTGAGATTGTAGTCGCTACACCAGGCCGTTTGATTGCGCTACTGGCAGGAGGAAAAATCGATTTGAGCACCCTTGAACACTTGGTATTGGATGAGGCAGATCGCATGATGGACATGGGGTTTTCGGACGATATCTTGAAAATCGTCAATTACCTACCACAAAATCGACAAACCATTCTTTTTTCGGCTACCATGCCACCAAAAATCCGTCAGTTCAGCATGAAAATTCTGAATAAGCCGGAGGAGATTTCCATCGCTATTGGCAAAACAGCCTCTGGAGTTACCCAGGCCATGTATTCCGTCTATGATACCCAAAAAGAGGAGCTGGTTCGTCATATCCTTACCCAACGAAATTACGAGGCAGTCATCATTTTTTGTTCTACCAAAGATAAAGTAAAGGCTTTGTACAAGACCTTAAGAAAAAGCTTTGACATCGAAGCTTTCCACTCCGATTTGGAGCAGTTGGAACGCGAAAAAATTATGTCTGCTTTTAAAAATAGGAAAGTTAAAATTCTGATTGGAACAGATATCATATCCAGAGGAATCGATGTGGTAGGTATTGAGCTGGTCATCAATTACGATACTCCTGGTGATCCTGAAGATTACGTGCATCGCGTAGGCCGAACCGCACGAGCAGACGCCAAAGGGGAAGCCATCACCTTTGTTAACCCCAAGGATCAACCCAAGTTTGTCCGTATTGAAAAGTTGATAGGAATGGCAGTTACCCAAAACCCACTTCCTGCACACCTCGAAAAAGGACCTTCCTACAGTGGAGGAGAAGCATCCAAAGCTAATCCTTTCCCCACATCAACTGCTACAGATCTTTCCTTTAAAAAGAAAAAGAAGAAGAAAAAGAAACCAAGCCAAACTTCAGGGTCGGGACCCAAATCCTATCCTTCGACTACTACAACCGAGGCTTCGAATGTGACTAAGCCAGCATCTGAGCTTGCTCCAAGTAAATATGGTCAGCGTAGGAATGTCATTGATTCCAATTCCTCAAACTAATCATTCTCTTCAATTTTAAATCCATGAAAAGAAAGGATTAGATCTACTTTTCAATCATTCATTTCCCCATTCTTTACTATATCATGAATACCAAAGAACTTAACCTGTTGTTTCAGCGAGATTTGGCACAGCTGAAAGAGGAACTTCAGGCTTATAATCAGGAAGAAAAACTATGGGTATTGGAAAAGCAAATCGCGAATTCTGGAGGTAATTTGGCGCTCCACCTGATTGGGAATTTGAGAAAGTTTATTGCTGCCGATCTTGGTGGATTTGCTTACGAGCGTGATCGAGAGCAGGAATTTGGTTCAACGGGAAAACCTAGAGTTATGCTTTTGGAGGAACTCGAATTGGTGAAAGATCAGGTAGAAAAATCCTTAGTTTCACTTGATCCAAATAAGTTGGGAGATCAATCTATTCATTCTTTTTTTGGTCATCCAATGACCATAGGATACTTTTTAATTCATCTTTATGGACATTTTAATTACCATTTGGGTCAAATCAATTACCATCGCCGCTTATTGGATTGTTGACCTAGAATTAGTGTTACTTAACTTTTTTATCCAAGGCATAAACAGCCCAGCCCAAAGCAAGTATTCCAAGACCTGCCAAACTTTCCTTGGGTCGATCTACGAGCAGGTATCCCATTAGAGCGATACTAAAGCAGATGTAAATGAGTTGAGGAATGGGCTTGAATGGTGTTTTGAATCCTTCTTGTTTTTTGATTTTGAGAGAAGAGTAGACCGTAACTGTACTCATGAGTTGCAGGATAAATCCAGCATAAAGCATGATTTGTTCAAAGGATCCCGATAAAAATAGAATCAAACTTATCGCAGTATTCAAAATTATTGCCCGAACAGGGATTTGATTTGCATTGACCTTTGCCAGCGGCTTCCATAAGTGGTAGTCTTTGGCCATTGCATAGGTCACTCGAGGCCCTACCCAAGCATAGCCTGAGATGGTTGCAATCAATTGAATCCCAATGAAAAGGCTGACCCAAATCGCACCAGTGGGACCAAAAAGATTTCCGAAAGCAATATCTGCTACTTGAACCTGTCCCGCCAATTGGGCTACTGATGCGTGTTTGAGCACTACGAGCTGCAACGTAATGTAAACGACCATCACCAGTAGGGTAGCACTAATCATGGCCTTGGGTAGGTTTTTCTTGGGCTGGTCTACTTCCTCAATGATGTAGGCGGCAGAATTCCATCCAGTATATGCATAAAACACATAAATCAAGGAAACTGCAAATCCAGGTAAGAACAATTCATCTTTCCAGGTGCTAGTAAAATTGGTTGCAGGGTATTCAGAAGTACTGTTGAACCCAAGTCCCAAAGCAATCAGAGCGAGGACAAATCCAATTTTCAGTAGAGTCATCCCGTTTTGGAATTTGGCTGAGCGACTTACTGAAAAAATATGGACAGCAGGTATAAGTACCAAAAAAATCAGTCCCGGAAGTTGTGTTTCCCCTAAAATGGGTTTGAGGTAATTGTTCATTGCCATCGCAGCAATCGCAATGGGGGCAGAAAAACCTACTACCAAGGATATCCAAGCATAGAGGTAGCCAACCAAAGGGTCAATGGTTTCGGAAAGAAAAATATAATCCCCGCCAGTTCGTCGAAAATGAGTACCCAACTCCGCATACACCAAGGCTCCAATCAAAGCCATCATGCCTCCTAGGGTCCAAAGCAATATTATGGTCCAGGTATTTTGAACTGCCTCCAGTTGGAATCCAAGGCTGGTAAATACCCCAGTTCCAATCATGTTAGCGATAACTATTCCAGCAGCGGTCTTCCAGGATATTTTTTGGCTTGTAGATTTCAAAATAGATTCAGGATAAGATTTTCTAATCTACATGCTGAAATTCGATTAGTTGTAATGCAAATGAAAAAGTTTTTGAAAATTTATTTAAAGTAAAACTAGGTATGATTATCGCGAATTTATCTTTTTACTTCGGTTCTTTCCCGTCTGAAATAGAGATACATACACAAGCTGCTCGTTGCTGTTAGAAAATGCCAAAGCGCATGTCCTTGCCAAATAGACATGGGGTCACAATTGATTTTGGCTACATCCATGGCTCGAATTTGGAGGGCAATTGCGAGTAATCCAAAACTCAATAGGCCTAGTAGGGGGATTCGCTGGGAAGGGTATTGAAAATAATGGATGCTGCTAATTACCAAAAGGATAAAAAACAGGGAGGGCAGAAGAATGGAACTTGAAATTTGAAGCGCCAATGGAAGGAATCCAGCAATGAGAAAAAGCATTGCAGTTACTAGGCGAATCTGAATTTGATTGGAAAGCTCTGATTTTACCAGTACCTGAACCAATCCAATACAAATTAAGCTGAGTGTAAGCCCATAGGTGGCATTCATATCAATCCGTTGTCCAATCCAGGTTAATGAAGAATGGAAAAATCCAGAGCCAAAACTTAAGTATATAAAGTTGACAGCAAGCAGTATGGTAAGAAAAGGGAATTTTCTAATTGTGCTGGCTTTGGGATTTGAAAATCCTTTCCAGTCCTTCCAGCCTAATTGAACTAACACTAATCCATAGAAAAAGTAAATCAAATTAGAATAGGTATTTATGGGTTGGTGAAAAAGTCGTTCGGGATGGTTAAACTCGCAATATTCCACTGTTAATGCGGATTTACTGACCACCATTCCCTCCCAGACACGGCTATCCAAAGTATTGTCTAATGTCAAAGCAATTCCAAATAAAATCCCAGTGCCAAATAAGGAATTTTTTAGTAGCAAACTATTTTTCATATAGAAGGAAAAAAAGCATCCCGATGAGTCAGGATGCTTTTTTTAGTTAAAGTATATTTAAACTTTATTTTTTGATATTCCCAAACAAATCGATTGGAGTAGTCTTTACTTTCTCCTCGAATGCTTTCCATTCCCCTTGAATGAAGGCTTCTACTTTGGCAATCGCTTCTGAAGCGGCATCTTTAGCCTGTTCAAGTAAGCGTTCCTCTGTAGCTCCAGGTGCCGCATAACTTGAATTGGCATAACTTCTTGGGGCAAACAATTTGGTCATGGTGGTCGGGAACAAATTCCGAACAATCCCTTGCCCTTCGTATCGAGGTCCAGTGAATGCTTCGCGGGCTGTATCTAATTTCTTTTTGATCTCCTTTGCTGCACTTTCCAAGGCTTTTGCCTCCTCTGTCTTCAAATCTTTGACCATGGAGTTGACCTTATCAATAACTTTTTGTGCTTCATCCAATTTCTTGGTGGTGGCAGTCACCTCAGAAGAAAGTGCCTCCACTTTTTTCAAGAAGCTTTCTTTGGCTTCCAGATTGGAAATGGTAGGCTTGATTCTTGGGTCAGCATGTACTGTGATGGATGTTTCGGAAGTCTCTCCTCCATATTCCATGACTACTTTATAGGTGCCAGGAAGGGCATCTCCACCACTTGGTTCAAAGAAGCCTCTGCTTCTTCCTCCTCCTCCTTGACCACCTCCCCATCCACCGGTCATCTCAGCCGTAGATTTGCGATCAAGGTTCCAAATGATTCGATTGACTCCAGTCGATGGAAGTGTCTTTAAAGTTCTAATTTGTTCCCCAGAGGCAGTGTAAATTTTTACAGTTAAAGAATCTAGTTTTTCTTTTTCATCTTGGATTAAGTAGCTCAATCGGCCTCCAAAAGATCTATTTTCACCAGCATACTTGGCTGATGCCATGAAGCGTTCGCCATGCGGCTGCTGGATTTCTGCTTGGTAACCGTCAGGAGCAGGGAAGGCTGTGATTTTTCCAACGGGAGCTTTTCCACCATTTTTGGCAAATGCTCGAAGAGGACGTATATCGTCTAAAACATAGATGGCACGTCCAAAGGTACCAATTACCAAATCCGCTTCTCGCTCTTGGATAGTCATGTCATAAGTAGACACTGCTTTCGGATAGCCATGTTCCCATTTATTCCAAGTTTTAGCTTTATCAAATGAAACGTATAAGCCAAATTCTGTCCCCAAGAATACTAGGTTTGGTTCGGTAGGATCTTGTTTGATGGATAGGGTAAAGCCCCAGACTTTCGAATCATCAGCGATGCGGGTGAAAGTTTTTCCATAATCTGAGCTATGGTACGCATAGGCAGCAAAGTCATTGTTGCGGTAATTGTTTGCAATTACCCATACTTCCCCTGCATTGTATTTAGATGCCTGTACTTGTGGAATCCAAGAAGCCTTAGGTAAGCCAGTTAATTTGCCTGCTACATTGACCCAGTTTTTTCCGCCATCTTGCGTTACTTGAAGGTTTCCGTCATCGGTACCCACCCAAATGACATTTTTGTCTACTGGGGAAGGGGCAATTGCGATAATGGTGGTGTGATTTTCTGCGCCAGTAATATCGAAGGTTAATCCACCTGTTTTCTGTTGACGCTGCTTAGTTGAATCGTTGGTGGTTAGGTCTGGAGAAATGATTTCCCAGGTTTCACCCGAGTCGGTAGACTTGTGTAAAAACTGAGAAGCATAATATACGGTATTGACATCATGAGGATCCTGCGCAATTGCTGCATTCCAGTTATAGCGAAGAAATACATCTTTGTCTGGGTGTGTGGGTCGGATGGTCCGGTTGTGACCTGTAAGCTTATCAAATCGGCTCACATTTCCTCCTTGAGACATAGTGTAGCCATATCTAGAGTTGGCAGGGTGAGAAACCACATCAAATCCATCTCCGAAGGAAACTTCTTGCCAATAGGTATTTCGGATTCCATCACCTCTCCAAATATATGATGGGCCGGTCCAAGATCCATTGTCCTGCATTCCTCCATAAACGTTGTAGGGCACTTCATTGTCTACATTGATGTGGTAAAATTGACCTACGGTGATGCCTTCAGCAAAATACCAAGTTTTACCCCTATCTCTTGAGATATTCAATCCTCCATCGTTTCCATCAATAAGTAGCGATGGATCGTTTGGATTGATGTACCACGCATGGTGGTCGGGGTGCACCCCTGAATAGGAAAGCAATTCGCGGAAGCTCTTTCCTCCATCTTCCGTGATTCCTACACGAGAATACAAGGTGTAAACCCTATTTTCGTTTTTAGGATCGGCATGAATTTCAAAATAATAAAAAGGGCGATCTCCAATTTCTCCTTTGTCATTAATCAGGGTGAATTTTTCTCCTCCATCTTCGGATACATAGAGGGCGTTTTTGGAAGATTCTATCAATGCATAGATTTTGCTGCTGTTGGCCTTGGAAATGGCTAGACCCATTCTTCCTAGATTTCCTTTCGGTAATCCATTTTCTTCAGCGGTTAATTTCTTCCAAGTATCACCTCCATCTTGCGTAACAAAAAGGCCAGATCCTGACCCACCTGATTCAAAAAACCAAGGATAGCGTCTGTGCTCCCACATGTTGACAAATATCTTGTTGGGATTGTTTGGATCCATGATCATCTCACCTACGCCAGTTTTTTGATCAACAAACAAGATTTTTTTCCAGGTTTTTCCTCCATCGGTGGTCTTGTACACGCCACGATCCTCCTGAGTACCCCAAGGAGATCCAATTGCGCCTACAAATACAGTATTGGGATCATCTGGATGAACGATGATGCGGTGGATGGCCCGGGTTTTTTCAAGCCCCATAAGTTCCCATGTTTTGCCTGCATCCATCGAGCGGTAAACTCCATAGCCCATATTGAGGGAGTTTCTTGGATTTCCTTCTCCAGTACCTACCCAGATAATGTTTGGATTTTTCTGATAAATGGAGATCGAACCAATGGAATGCACGCGTTCGTTATCAAAAATAGGCTCCCAAGTGATTCCTCCAGAAGTAGACTTCCAAAGTCCCCCAGAGGCAGAACCGGCATATATTGTGGTTGGATCATCGTCCACAGCATCAATTGCTGTAATTCTTCCGCTCATTGCTCCAGGCCCGATACTCCGAGCTTTCATAGACTTAAAAATGTCCATGTTGACCTGCTGTGCATGCACGCTTAGTTGCAGCATGGCTAGGAAAATAAAGAGAACTATTTTTTTCATGTGACTAAGGATAGGTTTCAATTTTTTAAATAAAGCCAATTTTTCTGATTTTAAAGATTGAATTTACTTCAATGGAATACAATTAATTAGAAGAGCTTTATTTTTTTTATTTGGATTTGGGGAAAGCTTGCTTTTTGATTTTCTTTAAAAAAAAATAACAATGGCAAATTATCAATTCAAGTCCTGGCTAGGACTTTTCTTTTTTATGGCAGTTGGCTTAGGCCATGCCCAGAATGGTCGCTTTCAACAGGCCGTTTCCTACCAAATGGAAGTAGCTATGGATGTGGCGACCAATCGGTATCAAGGTACTCAGGTGCTTGACTACACTAATAATTCCCCAGATACCTTGACTCGGGTTTTTTATCACCTTTACTACAATGCCTTCCAACCAGGAAGCATGATGGATGTGCGCTCCAGAACGATCGTAGATCCAGACCAGCGTGTGAAAGACCGAATAGCGAAATTGGCGCAAGAGGAAATTGGCTTCCTACATCCCACACGTCTAACTATGAATGGAAAGTCAGTGAGCTTTAAGGAGGTAGGTACTGTTTTGGAAGTGGAGTTGACTGAGCCCATTTTACCGAATAGCTCTGTAAAATTTGAAATGTCTTTTGAAGGTCAGGTTCCCTTACAAGTGAGGCGCTCTGGAAGAGATTCTGAAGAGGGAGTTCGGTATTCTATGTCGCAATGGTATCCCAAAATGGCGAATTATGACGAGCAAGGTTGGCATGCAAATCCTTATGTAGGAAGAGAGTTTTATGGAATATGGGGTGATTTTGATGTGAAAATCACCATTGATAAGTCTTATACACTTGGTGGGACAGGATACCTTCAAAATCCCAATCAGATTGGACATGGTTATCAAGATGAGGGGGTGAAGGTTCCTGAGCCAAAAGGGAATACGCTGACTTGGCATTTTGTAGCGCCTCAGGTACATGACTTCATGTGGGCAGCTGATACTAAGTACCAGCACGATAAGGTACAGATGTCCAATGGCATTACGGTGCACCATTTTTACATTCCTGGGGAGAAGACTACCGAAAATTGGGAAAAGTTGAAAGAGTTTACGCCCAAGGCAATTGATTACCTGTCAAAAAAATTCGGACAGTATCCTTATAAGCAGTTTTCAGTAGTTCAAGGTGGCGATGGGGGTATGGAATATGCGATGTCGACCCTCATAACCGGAGAGCGTTCTTTGCCAAGTTTAGTTGGGGTAATGGTGCATGAATTGGCGCACAGCTGGTTTCATGGTGTCTTAGCTTCCAATGAATCCTTATACCCATGGATGGATGAGGGCTTTACTTCCTATGCATCGAATTTGGCTATGGCTTCCATATTTAAAGCAAATGCCACACCTCATCGAGGGTCTTATAATGGCTACTACCGATTGGTAAAGTCTGGCTTGGAAGAACCCATGGCTACCCATGCAGATCACTACCAAACCAATTCAGCCTATGGTGCAGCTGCATACAGTAAAGGGGCTGTTTTCTTGGCCCAGTTGGGTTATGTAATTGGTGAGGAAACCCGTGATCGTGGTATACTTCGCTATTGGAATACCTGGAAGTTTAAGCACCCTAATGTCAATGACTTGATTCGTGCCATGGAAAAAGAAAGCGGATTGGAATTGGATTGGTATAAAGAATACTTTGTGTATTCTACTAAAACAATTGACTATGGAGTAAAGGAGGTGAAAGCATCTGTGGAAGGTACCTCCATTACATTGGAGCGGATAGGAGCGATGCCTATGCCAATAGATTTAGTGATTACCTACAAAGACGACACCAAAGAACTAGTTTACCTTCCTTTAGAAATCTTGCGTGGAGAGAAAAAAATGGAGCCAAATACTCCCATTCTTGTATTAACTCAGGATTGGCCTTGGGTAAATCCAACACTAACGATTAGTCTAAAAAGACCATTAGATACTATTAAATCTATTGAAATTGATCCAAGTCAGCGAATGGCAGACATACAGGTAGAAAATAATAAAGTGGAGTTTTAAGCTCCACTTTATTTTTTAGACATAAAAAAAGGTGGATTAACCACCTTTTTTATTTAGAATCAACCAGCGTTTTTCTTTTCCTGTACTTCAGTACGGATAGCCTGTGCTAGGTTTTTCAAATCTTGCATACCTTTTCTTACGCGGGTACCTGCAGCTTGATTTCCTTTGTCGTAGAACTTTTCGAAGTCAGCTTCCAAGCTCATTACTAGATTTTTTACGTCGCTAAATCTGCTCATAGTAAAAGTTTTTAGGGTTGATGATAAGTTTATTTGGGTCTAATATAGGCCAAATACTTTCTATTTCAATCCTGAGGCACTTTTTTTTACTTTTTTTTTACTCTCCGAAAGAAAGTGCAAGCTCAGAATTCTTGTAAACTCCTGATAAGAGCTTGTCTTTCACTGCTGCAAACGCTTTTACAGTCAAATTCACATCATCCAAAGTATGTACAGCTGTAGGGATTAATCGTAAGATAATCATGCCTTTAGGGATTACTGGGTAGATGACCACGGAGCAAAATATTCCAAAATTCTCTCTCAAGTCCATAGAAAGGGCTGCTGCTTCCCCAACAGTTCCATTCAGTACAACAGGAGTAACTGGAGAATTGGATTTTCCTGTACTAAATCCATTTTCAACTAATCCTTTACGTAAAGCATGCACAATTTTCCAAAGGTTGTCTTTCAACTCTGGCTGACTTCTTAATAAATCGAGACGCTTGAGTGCTCCTTCTACGAGCAGCATGGGTAGGGATTTTGCGAAAATTTGAGAGCGCATATTGTATCTTAAAAACAAGATCACATCTGCATCTCCAGCGATGAAGGCACCTATAGAAGCCATAGATTTGGCAAAGGTCGAGAAATACAAATCAATTTGATTCTGTACCCCTTGCTCTTCTCCCGTACCTGCTCCAGTGGTACCCATAGTTCCAAAACCGTGTGCATCATCTACCAACAAGCGGAAGTCAAACTTATTTTTAAGGGCGACGATTTCCTTCAACTTACCTTGGTCTCCAGTCATCCCGAATACCCCTTCAGTGATTAGGAGGATTCCTCCGCCTGTTTCTTCCGCTAATTTGGTTGCCCGTTGAAGTTGCTTTTCGCAATTTTCAATGTCATTATGCGGAAATACATAGCGTTTTCCCAAGTGCATGCGCAAGGCATCGATGATGCATGCATGACATTCTGAATCGTAAACTACCACATCCTTTCTATCTAGGAGGGCATCTATAACGGACATGATGCCTTGGTATCCATAGTTTAATAGGTAGGATTTTTCTTTGCCCACAAACGTCGCAAGCTCATCTTCCAACTGTTCATGAAGGTCGGTTTGTCCAGACATCATTCGTGCACCCATCGGATAGGCTGCACCCCATTTGGCCGCTGCATCTGCATCTGCTTTTCGCACTTCAGGATGGTTGCCTAAACCTAGGTAGTTGTTCAAACTCCACGTTAGGACTTCTTTACCCTTGAAATGCATTCTAGGAGCAATTTCACCTTCTAGTTTGGGAAATGACCAATAGCCATCAGCAAATTCAGAGTGCTTGCCTAGAGGGCCCATATTCGTTTTTAACTTTGCAAATAGATCCAACGTCTTAAGAATTTAGAGTGTTCGGGGAAATGGGTTCGGTTTTAAAACAGCCAAAAATAAGACTTATCTTCCTTGGATGCAAAAAACAGTTTTTATACCCTGTCTTGACTTCGAAAGCTCGGAATAAATGCCTTATTTCGTTAGAGTTATTTTAAAGTACCCAAATTATACTTTAGTGGATTAATGAAAAAAATCACCAAACTTTTGGTAGCCAATCGAGGTGAAATTGCACTTCGGATTATGCGCACTGCTCGTGAGATGGGAATCCGCACTGTAGCAGTATATTCTGAGGTTGATCGACTCTCACCGCATGTTCGCTTTGCTGATGAAGCGCGTTGCCTAGGACCAGCTCCTTCCAATCAATCCTATTTGGCTGCAGACAAAATTTTGGCTGTTTGTAAGGAGTTGGGAGTAGATGCAATCCACCCGGGGTACGGTTTTCTATCAGAAAATGCTGCATTTGCCAAGAAAGTTCAAGAAGAAGATATTTTGTTTGTAGGTCCCTCTCCGGCATCTATCGAGGTAATGGGGTCCAAGCTTGCCGCTAAGCAAGCGGTTGCTGCTTATGCTATTCCACTCGTACCCGGAACGGAAGAAGCGATTTCTGATGTGGCTGTGGCCAAAGCCAAAGCGAAAGAGATTGGATATCCCATTTTGATTAAAGCTTCAGCTGGAGGAGGAGGTAAAGGGATGCGTGTGGTGGAATCAGAAGCAGAGTTTGAAGAGCAAATGAATCGTGCTGTTTCCGAGGCAATCTCTTCCTTTGGTGATGGGGCTGTTTTTATTGAAAAATACATTTCTTCTCCTCGACATATTGAAATTCAAATTTTAGGGGATCAATACCAAAATCTAGTTTATTTATTTGAAAGAGAATGTTCCATTCAGCGGCGTCACCAGAAGGTGATTGAGGAGGCCCCCTCTTCTGTCGTAAGTCCAGCTATGCGAAAGGCCATGGGTGAGGCAGCGATTGGTGTTGCCAAGGCTTGCAATTATTACGGTGCAGGTACCGTTGAATTTATTGTGGACGAGCAACTCAATTTCTATTTTCTTGAAATGAATACTCGGCTTCAAGTAGAGCATCCTGTGACGGAGATGATTACAGGAAAGGACTTGGTTCGGGAACAAATCTGGATTGCTGAAGGAAGGCCACTTTCTTTTGCTCAAGAGGATTTAACCATCCAAGGACATGCGATTGAAGTACGCGTTTATGCCGAAGATCCGAAAAATAACTTTTTACCAGATATCGGAAAGCTGATCGCTTACCGTCGACCCCAAGGAGCAGGGATACGGGTGGACGATGGATTTGAAGAAGGCATGGATATTCCAATTTATTACGATCCCATGATTGCCAAGTTGATCGTCCATGGTGCTACTCGTCAGGAAGCCATCGCTCGGACGATTCGTGCCATTGACGATTACCAAATTTCGGGTATCCAAACGACCTTGGATTTCTGTCGCTTTGCCTTGTCTCACGACGCCTTTCAATCGGGGCAGTTTGACACCAAGTTTGTGGAGCGGTACTTTAGGCCCGAATTCTTAGAACCTCAGTTTTCAGAAGAAGAAAAAATACTTTTTGCTGCCTTAGCAGTCGAATTTTTTGAAGTTGAAGATAAGCTGGTCAACCCAAGGACTCCGCTTAGTCAAGCCAATAGCACCCACTGGACCAATCGCTTGACCTGATGGCTGAACTTCTACCCATTAAAGCTTGGCGTTATTCCAAAGAGCTTGGAGAGCAATTGGAAAAATTGACTGCTCCACTTTTTGATGTGGTTTCCTCTAAGCAAAGAGAATTGTTGTATCAAAATCCTCTGAACAGCATTCACTTATCCGTTCCTGAGGGAGAAAATGGGCATTTAAAGGCCAAAAACTTACTCAAAAAATGGAAAACCACTGGAATTTTGGAGCAAGATGATGTACCAGGAATTTATGTGTATTACCAGTACTTTCGACTTCCAGGGGAAAAAGAAGAGCGGTGTAGAAAAGGATTTATTGCGCAAATAAAAGCTACCCCTTGGGAGGAAAATAAGATTTTGAGACACGAAAATACCCTAGTATCCGCAGTCCATGATCGGGTTGATTTACTTCGTGCTACCGAAATTCAAGCTAGCCCCACGCATGGTTTGTATGAGGATGAAAATCAAGAACTAGCCCCATGGATGGATCAGGCCATGGAACAGCCCTTGTATGAACTGGAAGATTACCAGGGAGTTCGTGAAGTTTTAGCACGAATTACAGATTCAAGGATTATTTCAAAATTCTTAAGCGTTTTATCTGATAAGATAGTCATCTTGGCAGATGGGCATCATCGACTTGAAGCAGCCCTTGAATATCGGAAAGAGCGGGAAACCATGCAGGTTTTGTCCCCTTGGAAGGCTACGGACTATCATTTGATGTATTTAACCAATGTGGTTGGAAATCATTTGGAAATTCTTCCTACGCATCGTTTGTACTACGGTGAATCGCTTGCAAAAGAAGTTTTCTTCGGAGCCCTAGAATCCTGGTTCGAGATTCGAACGATAGGAGAAGCCGCCGAACTTGCTACCTATACCTTTCAAAAAAAACATACTTTTGGTTTGATTTGGGAGGATGCTGCTTACGTGATAAAGTTTCGCAAAGAGAAAATCGATCAAGTAGCTACCGCTTTGCCTGAGGTACTACGCCAATTAGATTTAGTCTTATTGCATGACGTTCTGTTTGATAAATTATTAGGAATTTCTCCAGAACAACAACGGACTACTACTGTATTGACTTACGAGAGAAATTTTTCAAGGTGCGTGCAAGAGGTACATTCAAAAAAAGCCAAATTTGCCATTATTACTCGAGAGATTGACTTGAATCAGGTTCTTGAGGTGTGTAATTCAGGGTATCTTTTGCCCCAAAAATCCACTTACTTTTATCCAAAAGCAGTAGGAGGAATGTTATTTGCTACCGTTAACCAAGAAGAATTCGAATACGACTATGCCCAGTTTTTTAGCTAATCTAGCTTCTAAAAAAATTATTTTGGGTTCTAATTCACCTAGGAGGCAAGAGCTACTTAAAGGATTAGAACTAGAATTTGAAGTTCGTGTGTGCCCGATTGAAGAAGATATTCCTACTGACCTTCCCGCTCAATTTGCAGCAGCCTACCTTTCCAAACTAAAGGCAGATGCCTTCTTAGACCTGGAAGAAAATGAGTTGCTAATTACTGCGGATACGGTAGTGATTGAAGGAGATCAAGTCTTGGGAAAACCAAATGATCAGGAGGAAGCATTTGAAATGTTAAAAAGATTATCCGGTGCGACCCACACGGTGATTACTGCGGTGACCCTAAAAGACCTGAATACTTCAATTACTTTGGAAGATGAGGCAAAAGTGACTTTTCGTCATTTAGATGAGGAAGAAATACACCATTACCTAAAAAACTACAAGCCCTACGATAAAGCAGGTGCCTATGGAATTCAGGAATGGATTGGCTTTGTAGGAGTAAGTTCCATTACTGGCTCTTATTTTACCGTGATGGGCTTTCCTCTTCACTCAGTCTATGCTCAACTAAAAAAATGGGGGTAAGCGTACATTTTTGACATGCAGGCTTGCAATAGGTCTTGCTGTTTTATCAAAAAAGAAGGCGGGAAAAAATCCCGCCTTCTTTTTTTACTTTTTCACTCGCTTGCCTTCTACTGCGAAGGAATCCATCAATATACCTGTAACGTTCTCCTCACCTTCAGGTTGGAGTGTTAAGTACAGATCATACCCTTCAGCAAAGAAATAAAGTGTCACCGAATTTTCACCTTCAGTAATTTGTGACATGGTAGTTTCGGTACTTGTGGCAGCATCGATAAATTTACCCACTAGTTTGCCTTCAACGCGCTCAAGAGACAAAACAACGTTTACGGTTCCATTTGGCGTATCTTTAATGGTTACTTCCCATTCGCCAACAAAAAAGTCTGTGTTTTGTGCCTGGGTAGTCGGGGACATTAAAAGGATTGCTAATCCGAATAGGAGGGAGGAAATCAGTTTCATGGTTTTTTAGTTTTGGGATATAATTAGAACGGAAATATAAAAAAGCTTTTTAATTTTTCTTATGGTTTTTGAAACCCCGAGTACCGAATACAAAAAGAGGTTCCAATCTCCTTTACCTTATTTTAGCATATGAATTTTAAAAAGGTAAGACATTTAGATTTTTCAACTAGTAAAACACCTTTAAATGAAGATAATTCAATAAAAAAAAAGGGAAATTGCACCTAATTTTAACGATCAGGCTAGAAAGCACGAAATAGTTTTATTGATCTAGCTCTATAATTTCAACGGATTTTAGTCCTTTATCTACTGTTAATTTTTTCCAGGGAGCGTTTGGAAAAAGTAGAGAAGTTAGCACCAATTCTCCCTCATTGACGAACACTTCAATGGAAGTGGCATCTAAGAAAATCCTTAGGGTACTTGCTTTCCAAGACATGGGAGCTGAGTGAGCGGCTTCAAAATCTAGATGAAACGATTCCTTTCTTGATTTTCTTCGATCAATGGTAACTAGTCCCATTTCTTTGCTAATGATGACTTCTTCCCCCATCTCGTTGGATAAAATCATGGAAAAGTATTCGTCTTTAGTTACTTCTGCCAAGATCTCTACTGCTCTACTCGGTAACAAGGATTCCTTTTCTGACAGATAATAGTTCGTGCCTCTCAGCTTTTCTAGTTCCTTGGCAGGTGCTGATTGAAGTAAAAGCGTTCCATCGACATCGAAGAGGCGGAGTTCTCGCGGAAGGGTTAGTGCTGACCTCCAGAATGAAGTAGGTACTACTTGTGCATACAGCCAGTTACTCATCCAACCGATCCAAAGCGTTCGGTTTTGGCCTTCGGGAAGATTGGACCAAGTAACTCCCGCATAATTATCTGGGCCATAATCCAGCCAGCGAATCATGGTATCGTCTGGGGTGAATTTACCTTCCTTGAAATCTCCAATGAAGTATTGCGTTGCCGATCCTTTTTGTGGTCCTCCTGGATTTATGCTCACTAGTAACACCCATTTTTGACTTCCATCTGGGGCCTTCATCGAAAGTAGGTCTGGACATTCCCATACACCACCATGTGCACCCGTACCTTGCCCAAATTCGCCTAGTAGGGACCAATTCTTCAAGTTTGAAGACTGGTAAAATTGGACTTGATCGTGCGCAGCAAGTGTCATCACCCAGGTGGTACTACCGTCTGCTGAGGTGGTTTGGGTAACTTTAGGATCGCGGAAGTCACGAATTCCTGGATTGCCAAGTACAGGATTCCCTTCATATTTTTTCCAGCTCCTACCTTTGTCTACCGAATAGGCGAGACCTTGTGTTTGAAAATCTATTGTTCCTGCTTTTTCTTTTTTTGGGTTGTGGTACGTGTAAAGCGCTACAAGGGGTGGATTTGTTGCGCTGCCAAGTCCAGAACTATTTTTTTCGTCGAAAACGGCACTACCAGAAAAGATGTATCCCAAACTATCGGGAAATAGGGCGATAGGCAATTCTTCCCAATTGACCAAATCCTTAGATATGGCATGTCCCCAATGCATCGGTCCCCATACCGTGCTATCCGGGTAATGTTGGAAAAATAGATGATATTCTCCATCTAGGAAGACTAAACCATTTGGGTCATTCATCCACCCTTTTTTAGGAGAGAAATGGTAGGCTTGTCGATAGGGCTCCATCTCACTTTCTTGAAAGGAAGTAACTGTTTTGTTGGTACATGAAATCAATAAGGTAACAGTCGCAAAGACTAAATTGATGTAAACTGATTTAAAGAAGTTTATCCAAGTGAAATCTTGCTTACTTTTCATTTTCAATTTTTTTACACATTTGAGCTGCATTCTTTTTATAAACTTCTGTATTCCAAAAATCCAAGATTACTTTTTCAAAGGAATTGGATTGTAACTTGGAGATGGGGATTCCTTTGGGTCCAAGTCCTAAATTTGCTACCAAATTATTCCAAAAATACTGATCCATAATGTGAGGGATCAGCAATTGTACTGCTCCTGCTTTAGCAGCACTGTGGGTAGTGCCTGAACCCCCATGGTGAATGATTCCATAGAGTTGGGGTAAAACCCAATCGTAGGGGATTTTTTCAACGAAAAAAAAGAGATCAGAAACAACCTGGGGACGGACCAATCCTCCCCAAGACAAGTTAATAAGAGTTGGAATTTTATGTTTTTCTAAAATTTTCAGGATTATTGAGGTAACTTTTTCAGGATCATGATTTGTCATGGAGCCAAAAGTAAGTAAAACTGCTTTTGGATATTTTTTTAGCCAGGATATCAATTTGGAGTCTGGAATAAAGTTCTCTTTTTGATGTCTAGATAAATATCCAGTCACCAATGCGTTTTCTGGCCAGTAATTAGGTTTTGGGAATAGCGAAGGTGAAATTTGATACCAAGTGGTCAATTCTTTTCGCTCAAATTCAGCGAGTGATTTTTTTGTAATTGAATGCTCAGGAAAATTTAAAAGGTGTGGTTTGAGGTACTTCCAAAGTGCTAAATATTTGATTTGATTAATAAGCTTATAAGTTCGAAGGTTCGAACTAGTAGAAAAGGGCTTGAATTTGGACAAGCCTAAATGAGGGAAATCCTGGTGACCATGAAGGATACAAGGAACAGGGGACAGCTGAATGAATTTTGTTGGATTAACTTGTGCAGGAAGTAAGCAATAAATGGCTTTGGGATGAAAGAAGACTAGATCTGGATTTAGTTCATGGATGGCTTTTTTTTGTTGATTTATTAGGGTTGACTGCAAACTAAAAGAAGCCATCATTAGTCGAATAAAATTTGTAGCTCTGGTTAAAAAATTTCCTTTGCTTCCTAAAAAACCTTTTCCAAAATCTGTGTTTAATAAATCTAAAAACCGAGTATCAAAACCATAAAAATGGAAACCTAATTCAGTCACTAATGTCTTAAATTGTTTAGGAAAAAGGCAAGTTATTACATGACCTTCTTTGTGTAACAAGGTTGCTCTTGCCAAAAAAGGCTCAATATCACCTTGGGTTCCTAAAGAAATAAACAGTATTCTCATGTTTGATTTTTTTACTATCAATTGGGCCTTACTTTTGTATATTCAAGTTTAACATTTTTAGCTTTATGAAAGGAATCATTTTAGCCGGGGGCTCAGGAACACGTTTGTATCCACTTACCATTGCTGTAAGTAAACAGCTTATGCCGGTTTACGATAAACCCATGATTTACTATCCGCTGTCTGTCTTGATGATGGCTGGCATCCAAGAAATCCTAATTATTACTACTCCAGAAGATTCAGCAGCTTTCCAAAAGTTGTTGGGAGATGGGTCTCATGTAGGTTGTCAGATTAGTTATGCAGTGCAACCAAGCCCCGATGGGTTGGCGCAAGCCTTTATTATTGGTGAAGAGTTTATTGGAAAGGACAAGGTAGCTTTGGTTCTTGGAGATAATATTTTTTACGGTTCTGGCTTGTACAAGACCTTGCAAGAAAACACCAATCCAGATGGAGGAGTGGTATTTGCTTACCATGTAAATGATCCCGAACGCTATGGAGTGGTGGAATTTGATGCTAGCCAAAAAGCGATTTCTATCGAAGAGAAGCCTACTCAACCCAAATCGAATTATGCTGTACCTGGCTTGTATTTTTATGATAATCAAGTAGTAGAAATAGCGAAAAACATTAAACCAAGTGTACGTGGGGAACTGGAAATTACAGATATAAATAACGAATACCTTAAGAAAGGACAGCTTCAAGTTGCAATCTTGAATCGAGGGACAGCTTGGCTAGATACTGGAACTCACCAGTCTTTGTTGCAAGCAGCTCAATTTGTGGAAGTCATTGAGGAACGACAAGGATTGAAAATTGGATGTATCGAAGAGGTAGCTTATAGAAGTGGATTTATTGGAAAGGAAAAACTTCTAGAAGCAGCAACCAAACTAGGAAAAAGCGGCTATGGTGCCTACCTAAGACGCCTAGTAAATTAAATTTTTCATGCAAAAACGAAAAAAGTTTCATTTTGGAGATTTTTTTTGAGGGTTTTGGTTGTTGTTAAATGATTTTCCTTCGTTTAAACCAAAAGAAAATTAGGGTTGAAATTCCGAACATAGCACCCCAAGTGAGGAAATACCCATATTCCCAACCCAATTCAGGCATAAATTTAAAATTCATCCCATAGACGCCGACCAAAAAGGTGAGGGGAAGAAAAAAGGCTGAAAAAATAGTCAGTAATTTCATGACTTCATTCGTTTTCTGCGACGTACTAGATAAATAAATATTTAAAAGAGAATTTGCTTCTTCTAAAAAATCTTCAAATTGGAGCAATAAACTAGAAGCACTTTCTTTTACATCTTGGAGTTGGACTTGATTGTTGGAGTGTACTACTAAATGATTCAGTACGGATTGTGTGAGTTGAATTACTTTTTTACAAGCTCTAGCTTTAGCCTTGGCGAAATACAGATTTTCGACAGAAAATAGATTTCCATTGTTTAAAAATATGTCTTCTTCAAACTGATCCATTTCTCCGGCAAGCCAATTAGCGGGGCTTTCATACGTAGCAATCATTTCCGCAAGTATTTTTAAAATCAATTCTTCGGGACTCTCAAAATGATCTTGTAAATCCTGTAAAAAAGGAAATGATTTTTGGTGTACGGTTACCAAAATTTCTCCTGTAAAAAAAAAGCCTATTTTATTGCTTAATTCAGGTATGGTAGATTGTTTTTCCTTGGGATTAGCACTAAAAGCACGCAAAATCATAAAATTAAACTCTCCCACTTTTTCAATTTTTGGAAGGTGTCCAATCTGAACTAGGTCTTTGATGAGATGTGGGCTCAATCCATAAGGCTCAATGATTGCGGACAATTCAGCTGAGTTTGGTTTTTCAAGATCTATCCATTGAAAATTCTTAAAATTTGTTTTTTGTTTTTTCATAGCGTTCAATTTTTGCTCCTAGGATATTCTTTGGGATCACTTGGTCACCAGGGATAGGCTTCTTCGCAAAAGTTCCCCCATGGATTTACAATGCAAAAACGCATCAACTTGGTAGTGTTTTGCTAGCTCATTTTTTAATTGAACTACGTTAGCATCGGGAGCAAGCTGGTCTTTCTCCATCGTCTGTAAAATATCTTCTAATTCTAGGTGAGAGGATTTGACACGTGTGGCAATGAGCGCACGTTCTTCTCGTTGGTATTGTCGCATAGATTCAGGGGTGATGTATTCCATTCCCAGCTGAATCAATGCATTATTTTCCTTAAAATACTGGGGTAGGTAAATGGATTTTTTGCCTTCGTAAGATTGTTGATCAAAATCAATGGCTCGGATTCGGTAATGCGTTTCTTCAAAGTCAGGAGTAACATCAATAACAAAATTGGAGGAATGCATATCACCTAATAATCGAACAAAACAACGCTCGTTGAATTTAACAAATTCTTTGGCCAATCGGATCGGATTTAAATTCGGGTCTTCCATGTGAAGCCGCATAAATTTTTCTCCGGGAATACCCGCAATATGCTCTTCGATAAGTGTATCCTTATGAACCAGGTAGCTAATTCGATTTGGAGAGAGCAAATCTTCTAGTTCAAGACCATACACACGAGAGGCATCCGCATTTTTGATGTAGAAATAGTCAAAGTTATCGTTGATTCGATTCACCATTCGTACGCGGAAAGGTTGGGTATTTCCATAAACACAAAGATCAATTCGGTCGATGTAGAGGTGGTCCATCACCGACATGTCCCCACCTGCTTTAAGTAGGGCGTATATCTTTTTTACATTTTGATGGATCTCTTCCCTGTCACTTTGGTCGTAAAACACGGTTTCCCAATAAGTATCTTGTTCCTTGGAGTCGTATAGAGCAATGGAATTGGAATAGCGAAGTAATTCGTGGTAGTGAATAGGAATATCTACCTCTCTGCCGTAGTTGGTGAGGTAAGTTCTAAGGCCAGAACCAATTGGATAAATAATCTTTTTTTTACTGATTAGAGCCATTTTAAAGTTTGGTTTGTTGGCTCTTTTTCAAGTTACGATCAAATAAGAAGGGGCCAAAAGGTAAAACAGAAGCCACAAGGGCGAAAAAAATTCGGCCAAAACTCCATTTGAGGTGGCTAGCTGTAGGGAATACCACATACCCATACACCACAAAAAGTAGCCCGTGAAGCCATCCCAAGTATTTCACGGCAAGAGGCATCCCATATCTATATTTTAAAGGCATTGCAATCCCTAAGAGCAGAATAAATGAAAGGCCCTCTGCCAAACTTATCCATTTAAATCGTTTGGCCCATTGCAGTTGTTTCGCATTCATTTTGCTCAAGTACTTAGGTTAAAAAGGAGTTGTAGTGCTCCCCAAAGTTGTCTTTTTAACGTTTTATCTTCTGCGATAGTACTAAGCGCATCCGCAAAGAGGTATTCTGTTTCATTTTCTACATGGATTTCATACTTAGAGAAAGGGAGCTGTTGAATTGGGTGCTTGATTCTTCCAAATTTTAGGACCACATGCCCATTTAAATTTTGAAAATCTTCCATATTTCTAGATGCTAGAATTTCTGAAGCAACTAAGCCTACCTCCGACATGGAGTAACCGCAAGCATTCAACATTTTGACCAGCATATCCATTACCTCTGGAGATAAGATTGATTCCTCATGAACAATTAATATGCCTTTTGAAAAACCTCCCTGAACTGGGATAGGGGTGGTATAGGAGTTTTTGAGTTCTTCGAGTTCTTCAGTAGCTACATTTGAATTGGACCCAATACCTTTTTCTTGAATAGCCTCAGGTGAGTTGAAGAAATTTTGAGAAGGTTCTCCGCCTAATTCTTCCTCTAGTTTCAATCGGTCAGAAGGCAGTAGGTAGATAGGGTCCTCTAAAAACAATTGCAAAGACTCAAGACTGTCATTTTCCATGGTTAAAGTTGGTGAAATTTTAAGCAATGACAAAGCTTAAATACGCTTCCAAATTCCAAAGAAAAAAGCTGTCTTTTGTTAACTAACTAAACCTTGGCAAGGATATTCTTTTGAGAAACAGATCCATTGCCAGAAATAAAGAAGATTTTTTACTGATTTAAAAGGGGTGTTTCATCGCAGGAAACTTCTCCAACCACATATTGAAGTCCATCCAACATAAATTGAAGTAGGGCTGGGTTTTCAAAGCTCTGCGCATTGTGAGATGGGGAGATATACATCACCTTTCCCTTTCCTTCTGGTCGAATCCAGGATACATAGGTTCTTCCTTCGGTCAATTCTTGATTTTTCCGTTGTCCATCTATTTTAGCATTGTCAAAATAAAGTAGGGGCGTAAAATCCAATTTTGAATAGGCGTTTTTATAAAAATAAGGTTCGTCTACATGGATAAATGAGTTTCCGGAAAATGCCGCAACAAGTGGATGATTTGGGTTGACTAACTCAACTTGAATTTCTTGCTGCTTGGGGTGGTAGTCAAAACTTGCACCCAAAAGTGAGCTAAATTGACTTGAATTATTAAGTAGGGTCACCGCACCATGAAGAACTAGAAGTCCTCCACCTTGCTGCACAAACTCACTTAAGTTAGTTTCTAATTCTTGGGCTTTGCGCATTATTTCTGTGGAGTCTGCTGTTGATTCTAGTCGTAGTTGATCCCAAAATAAATTCCGATGATCCGGTTTTGAACAGGTGTTGTTGAGCACAATGGCATCGTAATCTTCCAATGATTCTTTTTCAAATTGGTGGATATCCTTGCTTGCAACGACTTCAAATTGTTTGGATTTAGTTCCCAAAACCTTAATTACCTCATCTGTGTGAGGAATCACCCAATGCTCGAAACCAGTATGCAGAGAAAAAAGAAGAATTTTCTTGGTCCCAAAACTTGGGAAGCGAGTTTGCTGTGGGGCTAAGGATTCGATTTTTTGAATCCAAGCTGAATTAACGGGAACCACAGGAAGATTTTGGCTAAAAGTGCCAAATGCTATCAGTATTAAGCAGGCGCAGAGGAAAAAGTTTTTCTTCATCGTTTTGTAAGAAGTGTTGACATGTAAGGTAATTTAAATCTATATTGATTGCTGACAAACGAATAACCAAAATTTATCATGTGTCTCAAAAGGAATATCCTAATTTTATTTTTATCCTTCGTTGGTTTAATTAATTCTTTTGCCCAGCAGGTAGCCATGCGCGAATCAACGAAAGGAATTGAATTTCTTTTGGATGGTGTACCAATCCTTACCTACCAAACCGTAAAGGAACCTGTTCCTACAGGAATCAAAGAAGCTTTCAGTAAATCGGGGTTTATTCATCCTATAAAATCTCCGAGCGGAGTGGTATTAAGTAGAATCCAACCTTCTGATCATTACCATCATTACGGCATTTGGGGACCCTGGACCCGAGCTACAGTTAGTGGTCGAGAAGTAGATTTTTGGAATTTGGGGGACGAAAAAGGCAGGGTGGATTTCTCCCATATTTTGTCCAAAAAACAAGCAGGTGGAGCAGCAGAACTGACGGTAAGGCAAAATCATTACGATTTAAAAGCCTCCGAAAAAGAGCAGATTGCACTTGCAGAGGACCTTCGTATAAAAGTGAAGCCCGCAGCCAATGGACGCTACATGGTGGACTACACCACTACCATCCAAACGAGCAACCCAGACGGAATACTTCTTGACGACTACCGTTATGGCGGTGGAATAGGTTTTCGCGCAACGGAAGTTTGGGGAGATGCCAATAGTACCATTCTCACTTCAGAGGGAAAGGATAGGGCTCTGGCTGATGGAACAAATGCACGTTGGATTATGGTCACAGGACAATCCGAACATGCCTCAGGAAAGAGTGGAATTTTATTTTTAAGTCACAACACCAACCAAGCACATCCGGAGCCACTTCGGGTTTGGCCTGTGGGACAATACAATGGTAAAGGAAATGTATTTATCGAATTTTGTCCAATTCGGCACCAGTCTTGGGAAATTCTCCCCAATCAGCGGTACAGCCTTACTTACCGATTGATTGTTTTTGATGGGGAATTAAGTGTTCAAGAAGCAGAATCTTATTGGAAATCTTTTGTCAAATAATAAACCCATGAAAAGAAGAAATTTTATAAAAAAATCAGCTTTAGCAACGGCTGCATTTGGGATTCCTACCCTTGTGCCTGCTTCAGTATTTGGAAAAAATGCTCCATCCAACCAAATTCAAGTGGGGCAAATAGGCTGTGGCCGAATTGCAAGGGACCACGATTTACCTGGAGTATTTAGACATGGACAAGCTCGAGTAATTGCTGCAGCAGATTTGGATAGCAACCGTGTACTATTAGGAAAAAAATTTATCGAGGACCATTATTCCAAAAAAATGGGAACTCCTTATTTGGATGTGAAAACCTATACCGATTACAGAGATTTATTACAGAATAAGGAAATTGATGCAGTCATCATTTCTACCCCAGATCATTGGCATTCGCAACCTGCTATGGAGGCAGCCTTGGCAGGAAAGCATGTCTACTTACAAAAGCCGACTTCACTCACCATTAAGGAAGGCAGACAGCTAGTGCAAGTAGTTGAAAAAACTGGTGTAAAATTACAATTAGGAACACAACAACGCTCAAGTGAGCAATTTAGGTTAGCTGCAGAGCTTGTTCGAAATGGTAGAATTGGAACCCTACATACGGTTCGGGTAGGCCTACCTGGAGATCCTCCAGGACCAGATGCCCCAGTCATGCCAATTCCTGCCAATTTAAATTTTGACATGTGGTTGGGCTCTACTCCAGAAATTCCCTATTCTGAAATTGGGGTTCACCCCCAGCAAGATTTTAGCCGACCTGGATGGTTGCGCCATGAAAATTATGGTGCAGGTATGATTACAGGTTGGGGACAACATCACTTTGATTCAGCAGCTTGGGGTATGGATACTGAATTTACTGGACCTACAAGTATAGAGGCAGTAGCAGAGTTCCCAAGAGCAGGATTTTGGAATGTACATGGTGACTTCATGGTTAAAGCCACCTATGCCAATGGTGTGGATTTGTATTGTTCTGGAAATTACCCCAATGGCATTCGTTACGAAGGAACAGAAGGGTGGATATGGGTATCTAGAGGAAGTTATGTAGCCTCTACATCCGATCCTGTAGCTCAAGGAAATAATGCAAAGGCCTTGGATGCATCGGATCCCAAAATATTGTTATCGCTCATCGGCGAAAATGAAATCAAATTAACTAAAAGTTCTTCCCACCATGGCAATTGGTTGGAAGCTATTCAAGGGAATGCCGAATTACTATCTCCTGTTGAAATTGGTCACCGTGCTTGTTCGGTTTGTCTCCTTAGTCATATTGCCATGAAACTAGGTAGAAAATTAAATTGGGATCCAACCCGAGAAGAATTTGTGGGTGATCCTGAAGCCAATACGTACTTGAGCAGGACACAACGAGGACCTTGGGGAACTGATAAGGTGTTTGCTTCCAGTAAGTTGATGAGTTCTATTTCCTAAGAAGATGAATTTAATATTTCGTGGTTTTGGGTACTGCTGCCTATTCAGTGTGCTTGCCTGTTCCCCTCAAAAAATAGAGCAACTACCCTCAAATAAAGCAAGTATGTTTACTTTTATGACCTTAGATCCAGGTCATTTTCATGCCGGTTTGGTACATAAATCCAACTATCCTTCTGTAGATTCCACCCTGTATATCTATGCACCCAAAGGACAAGAGCTTCAAGATCACTTGGCTCGAATTACCTCCTACAATGAGCGCAAGGAAGAACCTACCAATTGGAAGCTCAAGGTATATGAAGGAGAGGATTACCTTCAAAAAATGTTGGAGGAGCGTCCTGGAAATTTGATGATGGTAGCAGGTAAAAACGATAAAAAGATAGAATACATTTTATCGGCACTTGAGAAGGGAATACATGTGTATGCAGATAAACCTTTGGTTATTGATACGGAAGGATTCCAAAAATTAAAAAAGGCTTTCCAAATGGCTGAGGAAAAGCAGTTATTGCTTTACGATATCATGACCGAGCGCTTTGAGATTACCACCTTACTTCAGCGGGAGTTGTCGACCATACTTTCGGTTTTTGGTGAGTTGGAGGATGGATCTCCAAGCCAACCTGCCATCACCAAAGAATCGGTTCATCATTTCTTCAAGGAAGTTTCTGGAGTTCCACTTGTGCGACCAGATTGGTTCTTTGATATTGAGAAGGAAGGAACTGGTATTGTGGATGTAACCACGCATTTGGTAGATTTGATTCAATGGGAAGCATTTCCAGACCAAATTTTAGATACTACTGAGGTACAGGTATATGACTCAAAAATTTGGTCTACAGGACTTTCTTTGCAGGAGTTTCAGCGGGTTACTCAAAAATCACAACTCACCCAAGAATTACAAAAATACAAAATAGGGGATAAGCTAGAGGTGATGAGTAATGGGGAATTTAGTTATTCCTTACGCGGGAAGCATGCCAAGGTAAGTGTGGTTTGGAATTTTCAAGCTCCTGAAGGTACAGGAGATACTCATTTTAGTCTGATGCGTGGTACCAAAGCAAATCTAATTATCCGGCAAGGTGAAGCAGAAGGATTTAAACCTGTTTTGTACGTGCAACTACTTGGATCCTCTCCTGAAGATTTGAAAAAAGCACTTACTGAAACATTAGCTAACCGGTATCCTGGTCTTGATCTTCAGCTACTTCCCACAGGAGAATTTAAAGTGCTAATTCCTGCTCAGTACCATACAGGCCATGAAGCTCATTTCGCCCAAGTAACAGCACGTTACTTAGATTATTTGCAAAACGGTGCGCTTCCTAGCTGGGAAGTACCCAATATGTTGACTAAGTATTACACGACCACCCAAGCGCTCCGCTTAGCTAGGAAGGAGAATTAAACTTTAGTTAGTCTAAAGCAGTTGTCTTTACTAAACCACTACTGTTCGATGACTAACTCAGTCACCTCATCCTCAAAGCTTACAGTTGCCCTAGCAGGAGCTGGAGGCTATATTGGAAGTTGGTTTATAGAGCAATACAAGGAACAGTACAAATTAATCGGCTTAAGTCGAGGTAAAGTAATTTCCAACCCCTATTCAGAAGTGGAGTGGAGGCAGGTAGAGTTGTATTCGATTACTTCGACCGCTGAGGCACTTCAGGGAGTCGATGTAGCCATATATTTGATTCATTCTATGAGTGCCTCCACGCGACTCAATCAGGGCTCTTTTGAAGATACAGATTTGATCCTAGCAGATAATTTTAGTCGTGCAGCAGAAATTGCAGGAATAAAACAAATCATCTATTTGGGAGGATTAATTCCTGATGAACCGGAGGATCAGCTTTCTAGGCATTTAAAAAGTCGCCTGGAAGTGGAACAAACCTTGGGTTCAAGAACTGCTAAACTTACTGCAATCCGCGCATCTATCATTGTCGGGCCTGGGGGATCAAGCTTTGATATGATTAAGAATTTGGTCCAGCATTTGCCGGTGTTAATGTGTCCAAAATGGACCAACTCATTGACTCAACCTATCGCTTTGGGTAATACTTTGGAAATATTGGAGAGTTGTATTGGAAATACGAATGCATACGATCGGGTTTTTGAGATTGGAAGTCCTGAGGTAATGAGTTACCGAGATATGCTCATCCGCACGTCCAAGGTGATGAAGAAAAGAAGACTTATTTTTTCTGTTCCTTTGTTTTCATTGGGATTTTCAAAATTTTGGGTAGGTCTTTTTGGAAAAACACCCCCTCAACTAGTATCACCTTTGGTCGAAAGTTTAAAACATACACTGGTTGTCAATCCGAACCATGCATTTACAGATAAGAAGATCAATTACCTTTCCTACGATGAGGCAGCTAAATTGGCATTGAATGACCAAAAAATGCCAAAATTACCTGTTTTCAACTACGCAAAAGGCTTGAAAAATACTGTTAGGTCCTTACAGAGGATGCCCAACCTAGGAAAACACGATGCGATTTGGGTAGCTTATCGGTATGCACTTTGGCTTCCATCTTACTTTCGGTATATCATTCGAGGAAGGCTCCAAAGAAATAGCGTCCTGGGATTTCATTTGTTATGGGGCAAAAAACCCATGTTAGAATTAACTCATGTAGCAGATAGAAGTGATAGCCAGCGTCAATTATTTTATATTACAGGAGGCTGGTTAGTCAAGCGATTCGATTATGGCTGGCTTGAATTCCGAGAAGTTTTAGATAGTAAATACATTATTTCCGCGATTCATGAATTTGCCCCACGTCTGCCTTGGTTCATTTATGTCAATACCCAAGCACGATTGCACCTCTGGGTGATGAATCGTTTTCAAAAATATCTTGAAAAAAAAGCTGATCTTTAAAGGTAGATTTTTAATAATTTTTACAAACAGACCAACAAATTTTTAAAACCATGAAAAAATTAATTTTCCAAAATGGAGATCAACTACCTATTCTTGGACTAGGTACTTGGAAAAGCAAGCCAGGGGAAGTTAGAAAAGCAGTTTATTGGGCGATTCAAGCTGGATATAGGCATTTGGACTGCGCGGCAATTTATCAGAACGAACGTGAAGTTGGTCAGGGTATTGCAGACGCATTGGCAGAAGGTTTAGTCAAACGAGGCGAACTTTTTGTGACTTCCAAACTTTGGAACAATGCACATCGATTTGAAGATGTTCGGCCGGCTTTAGAAAAAACACTGGACGATTTACGCTTGGATTATGTAGACCTTTATTTGGTCCATTGGCCAATTGCATACAAGGCTGGAGTGGGCTTTGCTACCCAGCGGGAAGAATACTACACCTATCAGGATGTACCTTTAAGTCAAACTTGGGAAGCGATGCAGGATCAAAAGGAAAGTGGGTTTGCCAAGCATATAGGGGTATCAAATTTTAATCAAGCAAAGCTAACCGAGCTTTTTGCTGTGGGAGGGCAGCGGCCCGAGATGAATCAAATAGAATTACATCCTTATTTGCCTCAAGAAAACTTGGTTTCTTTTTGCAAGGAAAATGACCTCCTGGTAACGGCCTACTCTCCGTTAGGGACACCGGATTCTCGGGCTGAAAAGCATGAACATGACCCCAAGCTATTGGAAGATGGGGTTGTGAAATTGATCGCAGAGAAACATGGGGTGTCGCCAGGTCAAGTTCTAATTGCCTGGTCCATTTCTCGAGAAATCGCAGTAATCCCTAAGTCAGTCAACGAAAATCGAATTCGTGAAAATTTTGAAGCGGCTACTTTGCTTTTGGATAGCGATGACCTCACCAAGCTCAAGGAAATTGGGACGAAGCATCGATTTGTGGATGGTAGTTTCTTTACTGGTTCCAAAAGCCCGTATCGTTCTACAGATTTGTGGGATAGTTGAGAAATAGCCTACTGAGCGATCAAATGGTGTTTGCTTAAACTTTTTTCAATCGACTAATTCCAAATTTTCAAGAATGCTTCCGAGTTGGTCAAAGTCGCGGAGTCCCGGTTTGATTTCGTCTCCACCATCTAAAGCAAATCCAACTAGTCCAGGAATTGTGGCGAGAGAAGACGCGTTTTCTGGGGTAATTCCGTATCCTAAAAGTAGGTTTATTTTGTTGGATAATTCTAGTATAAAATCTTTATTATCAATAGATAATAGCTTATCTATTGAAGTTAAGTGTAAGGTTATTTGATGGTCGTTTAGGAAGGCAAGCTGAGGTAAAAATGATTCAATAGCTTGATAATCTAAGCGATAAATCAATCCTTTACCTAGAGATTTGAGTTGAATTAGCGCATCTAGATTTGTTGATTCAATCCAACTTATACCTGGATAATCTGCCAATCGCTTTTCGATGGTATAGGCATCCGAATCAGTAAACTCTGCTGCAAAGTCAATTCCAGCTAGCCATCCTGTGATTTCTTGAAATTGTGTTGGTGAAATATAGTTTGGAGTTCCTTCTTCAAAAGAAAAACCTAAGATATCCACATACATCCCAGAGCAATAGCGCGCATCTGTCAGGTTAGTAATTCTGTTGATTTTTACTTTTGTTTTTAGGGCCATGTCGGTTGTAGTTTGATCCTACGAAGGTAAGGAAGCCGGTAATTCTCCCCAAGTATTTTTCCCAACCTTTATTTTCCCTGATAATTCAACTCGATTTGCTACTCTGAGGAATAGTCAAGCTTCAATTCTGGTTCTTATCATCATGCATAACTCTTTTAGATTTGGTATCTTCGAATCGCTTCTGAGCTTTTCCAGTAGTAAACCTATGTTAAGAAGGCCCTTTTTACGTTATTTTTTCCTGGTTGTAATTACCTTCTTGACCTCCCAGGTGGGGATGGCTCAAGATCGCTATGCTGTTTTTTTCAAATACAAGCCCCAACAAGAATTTTCATTAACTAATCCAAGCCAATTTTTGACCAGTAAAGCACTTCAACGAAGGGATCGGGAAAAACTGGCTCTAGATAGTTTGGACTTGCCTGTAGCAGCTTCGTACCTCCAAGGCATTCGTCCTGCGATTGTAGAACTGCTTTATTCAAGTAAATGGCTCAATGCAGCGGTAGTGGTGGCAGATACCACTGGAAAGAAATGGTTGGAAGCCTTGCCATATGTTGAAAAAGTAAACTGGATAGCCAAGGGGTTTATTCCAAAGGAGGGGGATAGGAAGGCTAGCCAAATCTTAAATCCACGGGAGACTGATAGTTTTTTAAAATGGGAGATAGAAGAAAACTATCGACAAGCAGAAGCATACGATTTTCAAAATCAATTGCTAGGCATTGAGGAAATGCATCAGGCTGGGTTTACTGGCAAAAATACAACTATTGCCATTTTTGACTCTGGCTTTCCAGGAATGGATACAATTCCTGCTTTTGCGCCTTTGTTTAAAAGCAAACGGCTTGTTGGACAGCTAAATATTGTTCGCCCTTGGGTTAAAGGGGTTTTTCGAGATCATGAACATGGGACTCAAGTAGCTTCGTTAATTTTGGCTTACCAACCTAGTTCCTTGGTGTCGGGAGCTTATGGAGCAAAAGTCATTTTAGCTACCACAGAAGATGTAGCTTCCGAATACCCCATTGAAGAATTCAATTGGGTTCGGGCAGCTGAATATGCAGATAGTTTGGGAGCGGATATTATCCATAGTTCTTTGGGCTACTTGGATTTTGATGAACCAAGTTTAACTTATTCCAAGTCACAGTTAGATGGTAAAACCACCTATATTTCAAAGGGGGCTACCATCGCCGGAAAAAAAGGAATTTTAGTGGTAACCAGTGTTGGGAATTATGGATCGGCAGGTGGCAATAGTTTAGTGGCACCTGCTGATGCCACGGGTATTTTGTCGGTTGGGGCAGTCAATTCGACTGCTGCAGTGGCTACTTTTAGTTCCCGTGGACCTACAGCGGATGGGCGAATCAAACCAGAGCTAGCTGCTTTTGGACAGAATGCGGTTGTAATTCGGCCTTCAGGGCAAGTTGTCGAGGTATCAGGCACGTCCTTTTCAGCCCCTCAAATCACAGCGCTTGCTGCAGGTTTATGGGAAGCTAAACCGGAATGGACCAAAGAGGAATTGTTGAATAATCTGCTTCAAAGTGGAAGCCAATACACTTCACCTGATCAAAATTTGGGCTATGGTATTCCAAATTTTAGGAAGGCTTTGTATGGAACGCTTTTGGGAGTAAAAGAAGAAGAATTGAGGGGTACTTTAATTTATCCGAACCCAATTATTTCTACTAATTTATTTATTCAAGTAGGGAAGGAAACTCGGTTATTTTTCCGACTAAGGGATGGATTAGGTAGATTAATTTTTGAGAAAATGGCTGAAAGGCAATCTAGCAATGTGCCTTACCAAATTGATTTGCCAGTACTTGTTACAGGAATGTACCTCATTCAAGCTTCAGATGGCAAAGAAATTGTGACAAAGAAATTGATCAAGCGATAAGTAGTTCCCTGGAAGAGATTAAGTTTGCTAGCTAGGATAATCTGCAATGATACTTGGTAAAAAAGCGGATAAATCCCTTACTTTAACTACAATTTTCATCGAATCGACTATGCCACAAATAGCACCTTCCATACTTGCAGCAGATTTTGCCAATCTTCAAAAAGAAGTGGAGATGCTCAATGCATCCGCTGCGGATTACATCCATGTGGATGTAATGGACGGGATTTTTGTTCCCAATATTTCTTTTGGCCTTCCTGTGACGGAAGCCATATTTCGCCATGCAACTAAGCCGTTGGATGTACATTTAATGATTGTCAATCCCGAATTGTATTTAGAGGACTTTGTAAAGGCAGGAGCAGCAGTGCTGACCGTACACGTGGAGGCATGCACCCATTTGCATCGAACGCTTCAAGAAATTAAGCGTTTAGGTGTAAAGGCTGGTATTGCTATAAATCCACACAGCCCAATTGAATTACTAAGTGAGGTTTTGGAAGAGATTGATTTAGTTTGTCTGATGTCGGTTAATCCTGGATTTGGTGGTCAGAAATTTATCGAACATACTTATTCGAAGGTGGTTAATTTGAAGAAGCTAATTCTTAAAACAGGAAGTAGGGCATTGATTGAGGTGGATGGTGGAGTGAGCAATCAAAATGCGAGAAGGTTGGTGGAAGCGGGGGCAGATATTTTGGTGGCTGGTAGTTTTGTTTTTGGAAATTCCGATCCCCATGCTACTATTGCTTCCCTAAAGTCCATTGCCGTTTAAATTTGCCAGTGTTTTGTAGAGTGAACGAAACCACTTAGCAGTGTTTAATAACTAGTTTAATTTTCTGATTGTGCGCTTTGTCAACAGTAACCAAAAGAATAAGGTTTGAAGTTCGTATTAATGCGCTATGCTCATTAGAACTGGGGTTTTTCAACGAATATCCTCAATAATCCAACTACTTTTTTAGCGAATGATAAGGTTAGGGATAATCACATAAATTTTTAATTGAAAAGTAAACTCAGTGATTTAGGAGCACCAAAATTTTAAATTCTGCGTTAATTCATCATGGTGAAATTAAGAAGTATCCTTTTGATCGTAATTTTTTTAGGACAGGTGTTCCAGTCTTTTTGTCAAGAGGAAGATATTTTTGGAATTACCCGTAAAGCCAGACCCTTAAAAAGTGAATCGAAGGTAGGGAATGCATTTCGATCCATTCAAGAACTTTTTTCTTTCCAGGTATCCTCTGGGGCCGCATACTACGTGATGAATACTAGATTTTATAAAGGGGATGGTCAAGTGTATCCCATCACGCAATTTCAAAATGCAGACTATTGGTATTTTCCCTTACCGGATACCTTGTCGTTACAAATGAAGCAAGTAATACTTCCCACTATTGAAGTGGGTATGCGAATGAATATTTTAAATCTCCTCACATTAGGTGCAGGATATGGCTGGGAATCTACTCGTTTGGCTCCTTTTGAAGGCAGTGGGTATCAGTTTGCACTTCATGGCACAAGCATTCAAGCTACAAATTACTATGCTTCTCTAGGATTGGTGTTGTACGATGCTTCGAGACGTAGATTTTTACTTAAACAAAAATACAAGAAATTTAACCAGGCAAATCCAGATTTGAAGATGCGGATGCAGCGAGAATACAATCAACGCATTCGTCAAAATTATCCATGGACCGTCAGTGTGGAAGGCGAGGTAGGTCAATTGAATCTGATTCAAAATCATAAGCAATTAGCTACTCCCTACCAAGTTAATTTAAGTAGTTTATCCAATCCATTAACCTATGCTGGGGTAATTCGGATAGGGTATCAGCTTTCCGAGTATGCGTCTATTTTGGTGAAAGGAAAATACATGCAGCGTTATTTTGTAAATGGTTCTTCCTACTTCTCCTCATTTCCAATTGACCAAGCGATGTATTCGTTTCAAGTAGGAGTAACCATGAAGGTACCAGGGACTAAGCGTTGCAAGATCAATGGGTGTGGGGTGGTGATGAAGCACCGACACAATGGGATAGAATACAGAGGTAGTTCGATTTTTAATTTGCAAAATCGAAAAATAGGACAGTGGTACTGATAAAATAAATGCAGGTTAAGGATCCCCAACAAGGTTTTATTCCCGCTCGCTTTTTACTATCTTGCCAACTCAATTTACGATACAGTACATAGTATATGGCCCAAGGAGAAAACGAGCATATCATTCCAATTAATATTGAAGAGGAAATGCGTGGTGCCTACATCGATTATTCGATGTCGGTAATTGTTTCCAGAGCACTTCCAGATGTCCGAGACGGACTCAAACCAGTTCACAGACGTATCCTTTATGGAATGCAGGAACTGGGTGTATTACACAACAAACCACATAAGAAATCAGCAAGAATCGTTGGTGAAGTATTGGGGAAGTACCACCCGCATGGCGATTCAGCTGTGTACGAAACGATGGTTCGTATGGCCCAAGATTGGTCCTTACGTTACACGCTTGTCGATGGACAAGGTAACTTTGGTTCAGTCGATGGCGATAATGCTGCAGCAATGCGTTATACGGAGGCCCGTCTCAAGCGTATTGCTGAGGAACTATTGGTAGATATCAACAAAGAAACAGTTGACTTTCAATTCAATTTTGACGATTCCTTAAAAGAACCTACAGTATTGCCTGCAAAGGTACCCGCACTCCTGTTGAATGGTGCTTCTGGAATTGCGGTGGGGATGGCTACGAACATGGCTCCTCACAATTTGGGAGAGGTCATTGATGGGATCATTGCCTACATTGACAATAAGGAAATCACCGTTGCGGAATTGATGAATTTTATCATTGCACCAGATTTTCCTACAGGGGGAATCATTTATGGTTACAATGGAGTAAAAGCTGCTTTTGAAACAGGTAGAGGCCGTATTGTCGTTCGTGGCAAGGCTAATATTGAAACCAAAGAAGGAGGCAGCAAGGAGATGATTGTCATCACCGAAATTCCTTACATGGTCAACAAGGCAAACATGGTCGA
>Ga0181559_10000361_pt1 | contig 41046 bp, 29 predicted proteins | sample 011ome_21_FD_133752 | JGI IMG/M metagenome (GOLD analysis project Ga0181559, IMG submission 133752) | Coastal salt marsh microbial communities from the Groves Creek Marsh, Skidaway Island, Georgia - 011508AT metaG (megahit assembly) | ecosystem: Environmental > Aquatic > Marine > Intertidal... | reverse complement strand
TTCTGCCATCGAGTTGCTGGAACGAATAAACTCGAGTTGCTCAAGTGGGCGCGAGAGGAGAAAAAGTGCGAGTGGGATTATTTGACGATGAGAAAAGCCGCATTACAAGGTAATCTGGAAATGGTAAAGTATTGCGTTGCAAATGGGTGTCCTGTGGGTGTGGGTGAGGGTGCGTGTGCAGATGCTGCCGAATACGGTCATCTCGAGTGCCTCAAATACTTGCACGAAGAAGTCAAAGCGCCTTGGAATTCATATACTGCAGCATGGGCAGCTCAAAAGGGTCATCTCCATATACTCGAATACCTTGTTGAACGTAAATACAATAAATTCAACCAAGATGCGTGTTCGTTTGCGGCCACGGAAGGCCACTTGGACTGTTTAAAGTTCTTGCGCGAAACCGCCAAAGCGCCGTGGGGTAGTTGCGCTGTACGATACGCGCACGGGTTCAATCGCTCCGAATGTTTACAATACCTCCTCGACAACGACTGTCCGTTACCAAGTGGTTGGCGATACGAACATGGCGTTCTACTCATACCATGAAACACACACACACACACGCACACAAACGTAAATACACTTCAATCTCGCTGTAATAAGATAAACACATCGTAAAAGAGAGAGATACATCCATACACGCATACATTCGCTCGCTCGCGTATTTTTCATCCAAAATCCTCACAAAAGTTAACACTCGCGCTTGGGGAAAAAGAAAGATTGAGATGAAAGAACCTCCTCCACCTGACATCATCGCAGACACAGACGGTGCTCTTGGCGACATCGAAATCGCCTCGATATCGTCCTCCGACGTCGCTACGGTCTCCAAACCATCGTCGCGCGCTTCTTCTGGGGAAGAACAAGACGAAGAAAATCCGGCGGATGCCTTCAAGCACTTCGCGGCATCCGTCGCCATTCTCGCGGGAACGGCGGTCGGCTCCGGCTGCCTCGCCATCCCGCGCGCGACGGCACCGGCTGGGGTGATCCCATCCTCGGCGGCGATGACCATCGTGTGGGTTTTTTTATGCTTCAGCGCTTTGTGCATCGTCGAATCGGTCGAGGCGACCAGTCGGAAGATGAAGAGGAAAGACGTGCCTTTGCACGTGGTGGCGGAACAGACGCTCGGGAAGAAGTGGGCGAAAATGGTTGGGTTTTCGTACGTGTTGGCTGTGAACGCGGCGCTGTGTTCTTCTTTATCTAAAGGAGGTTACATTCTCGTCGCGTCGACGTTAGGGAAAGAGGGTGGTTTGAACATGCTCGCCGGATGGGCGTACTGCGCGGCGGTGTGGTTCATCGGCGTTTTGTTGGCGATTCCGGCGTTTGTAGACGGGGGTAAAATTGCAGAGAATGTGAACAGCGTGGCGACGAGTGTTATGGTTTTAGCGTTTGTGGGGTTGTTGACGATTGCGGAGGAGAGGATATTTCAATCGAGTAAAGGCGTCGTCGCGGAGACGATTGCGAAAAAAGACTGGTCGAAAGTGTTGAAATCGGTGCCGGCGATTTTTCAAACGTTAAGTTTTCACTTCGTGGTGCCCGTGGTGTGCACGAAGTTGCACCACGAGAAGAAGAGATGCCGATTAGCGGTGATATTTGGGAGCGCGATACCTTTAGTGATGACGCTGTTGTGGAACTTTGCGGCGACGTTTTTGCGGATTACGCCGTCGGCGGCAAACGTCATATCGCCGGTGGTTGACGTGTCACCGATTGATGCCGTTTCTGCTGCTGCTGCTGCTACGAACAACATCGCAGCTGCCATAGTCGATAGAAATAGAAATATGGATAGAACAGGAGGAGAATATAGCGGAAACATAGGAAGAACGGGGAATGGGGATGATTTCGATCTCATCAGCTCGCCGTCCTTATCGCCGAGCGATGTTGAAGATGAATTCAACAAGGAGAAGACGACGACGACGACAACCACGGTGACAACGACGAAAACGAGCGCGTTAACGCCGGAAGAGTACAACAAAATTCGCGAGATGGCCCGAGAAGAGGAGAAGAGAGGTTCAGACGGGAACGACGAGATTGTTCGAGAAGAAGTGCGAGAGATTATAGGCGTAGCGCAAGATATCGCGGCTTCGGCGGACACGTCTTCAACGAGAACCACGACGACGTTGGACGATGAAGGCAATGACGGTATACTCGCAGATGAAAACAATAGCGTTGGTAGCATCGATAGCGGCGAAGAAATCATCACTTCGTCTTCAGGAGAAGAAGAAACTGTTTCGCCGAAAGATATCATCGTCGAAAAAGATGAAAACGACGAAAACGTCGTGGTCATCGAAGAAGACGTGGAGAAAAGCACTCCAGGTTTGGACGAAATATCTTCATCGTCCTCGACTTCTCCGAGTGATGGCGGCGACAGTAGCACCGCGATGACATCGCAAAGCGAAGAGTCTAAAACTGCGCCGTTGGTGACTGAAAAAGAGACGAATAATGCGTTGACAGCCCTGGCGACGGTTTTTGAAGGCGAGACGCCAAAACCGGAATCCATCGTCAAGGAAGAAACGCCGCAATTAGTCGAACACACGGTGAAAGCGCTCATGAGCGATCCAAAGGAAGCGCTCAGTAATAAAAACGCGAAAGAGATGTTGGCGTTCGAGCAGGCTTTAATCAGCGATAAGAGTAAACTCGACGAGTTTGTCGAGAAAGGCGGAGAGGAGTGGAACTCGGCGTTGGAGAGCGACATCGACGATACGTTTGCAAACTTAAATGGAGAAAACTACATCAACGAGATGGATGCGACGTCATCGTCGTCATCGGCGACGAGTACGGCAGCGCTGGAGAAGGAGGAAGAAAGTTTGCTCGACGATGGAATCCATCGGCGCCGGAGAAATTTACTCTGGAAGATCAAAATTCGTCGCGTCTTCCACCATCACCGACACGAAGGCGACGACGCGAGCAAATCTGCGCCAATCGATCCCGTGCAAGCGTTGTTGGAATCTGGAGGTACCATTGTTGAAGTTTTCGTCTGGTTGTTCGCGGGATCGGCGGTGGTGACCACCATTATCGGTTCGTATCTCTCGCTGGCCTCGGCGTTTCAAGCCATCTCGTACGATTTCGGCTACGGCTGTGGCGTGTTTGCTCGACGTTCGCGAAAAGCGTTCAGGAAGAAGTCTTTAGCGCTTTTTTCCAAGTTAGTCACCAGCAACCCGTTTGCACCCGCCACCGGCGCGGGTTCCGATCATCACTCCATACCGACGAAGAACGAGTGCGAATACTACGGTCAATTTTTCATCGTCGTCGCGGCAGTCGCGCCCTCCGTCATCGTCGCGTGTCACGGACCAGAGTTGTTTTACGGCGTCGTCAAATTTAGCGGTGGTTTCATCGTTCCTCTGCTGTATTTGCTAGCGCCGGCAATGATGGTTCGCGCGACGAGAACTGGGCATTGTTTGACTGGATTAGTCGATTTAGATGCCTACAAAAACGTCGTCACGGATGAAGACGAGCGGAAAGCGAAAGACCCGCCAAGCAATAACGGCATCGTGAAAGCCTCGCCTCCGTTTGGATTGGACGCGCCGATATGGAAAGAGCGCGATCGATCGACGCCGATGACGTGGGGTGGAGACTTTGGTCTCCTCGCGCTCGCCGCGGTCAGCGTAGGATTAGTCTTAGCGAACACGTATTCGTATTTAGTCGCCGTGTTTTAAAAAAATTTCAAAAGCTCACAAAGATGATGAAGTTTAATGGAATATTAAAAAAATATAGTGCGGTACCGTACGTGTTACTTACGCCTTCATTTCTACATCGCCTCCTCCTCCTCCTCCCGAGGAGGACGACGACGGGCCAACAATCTCCCCAGTCGCCGTGACCATGGTCATTTGCTCCACCCCTTTCTCGCTAACAATCTTAATCAAAAATTTCTCCGGCGCGACGACCAATCTCTCCTGAATCTCCGCCACGCACTTCCTCACCAACTCTAAACTTTGCTCTTTAGACATGTTCGGCACCCAGTGCTTATCGAACAGCGACAGCGAAAACATCCCTCCGTACCCGTGCCCGCTCGAATTCACCTTATGCATCGTCGCTAAATAATCCAAAAAATACAGCTCCGGCCCGTTCTGGTCGTCGTACCCGGCGAACAACCCGTTCACTTGATACGGTCCCGATCTCAGAGCTTTCGCTAACTCGTTCCTCGTCCAATGCGCCGCCGCGCTCGTCGACAGCGCTCGTCCGTTCTTCAATCGGTACAAGTTCAAGTTACACTTCACGAATTCTCCGAAATTCGACACGTCTCCTTTCGGTCCCGAAAGCGCGAGCAGTTTTCGAGAGTCGAGTTGCAAGATTTTGTCCTCGTCTGATTTTTGGACGATGATTTGTTGCACGGACGTGGTATCCGCGACGACCACGACAAAGTTTGAACCGACGAACGCGAATTGACTGTCCATCTTTATCTAGTGCGCGTGCGTATCTCTGGTAGGTAGTGGTCTCTGCCTTTTTTCTCTCTCTCTTTTAACGAAAGCGCGCGAGATCTCCAAAAACACAAAACTTTTAACTGTGTGCGTGACGATGAGATTTTCTCTCCTTACGTCAAACTCTTTCTCTCTCTGACTCACTACACAACCAGATTCACACGCACGAAAGAAACTCTCTCTCTCTCTCTCTCTGCCTCTTTTATTCGTGTTCTCGTATTCTTCTTCTGTTCCTCTCGCGAGAGCGTTGAAGTTTTGAGAGGAGAGAGAGAGAGATTTCTCGGAAGAGAGAAAAAGTAGTTTAGGGTGTCAAACTTTAGGGTTTAGGGGTCTTCTCTCCCTCTCGTCTAGGGGACTCTAAGTCGTCACTCCAAGAAGAGGAGGAGAACTCTGCCGTTTCTCTCTCTCTCACGAACGGATACACGTACATACGTCTATGAGAGATAAAGAGAGATAAAGAGAGAGAGAGAGAGGAACGAAGAGACACACGCACACATATTTTATATAACATAGAAATCAAATCAAAAGTCGAACTTCTGTGTAACAGAAAATAATATGGCGGAGGAGGACAAGAAGTCGTACGCGATGGTGTGCGCGGCAAACATGAACCGCTCCATGGCGGCGCACTGCGCGTTGCTCGAGAAAGGATTAAACGTTTCGTCCTTTGGCGCCGGGTCGTCGGTGAAAATACCCGGCGCTTCGAAAGATGACCCGAACGTGTACGAGTTTGGGAAAGCGACGTACGAGGAAATTCTGAACGATTTGAAGACGCAAAACGAAAGTTTGTATCGCGCGAAAGGGTTGTTAGGGATGCTGGAACGGAACACGCGAGTGAAACCAAAACCAGAGCGGTGGCAAGATAACAGCGACGAGAGAGAGTTCGACGTGGTTTTGTGTTTTGAAGAGAGGGTGTTTGATTTAGTTTTGGCGGATATGCGCGAGAAGAACGCGAAGGGCGTTCCGTGTTTGGTGATTAACTTGGACGTGAGAGATAGTCACGAAGACGCGGTGAACGCGGCGCCGATGGCTTTGAAGCTGTGCGAGATGATTGAAAAGTGCGAAGATTGGGAGTGCGAGATTGATGAAATCTTAGATCAGTTCGAGGAGGAAGTTGGGATTAAGCCGTTGTATTCGATTTGTTATTATTAGAGAGAGAGCGCGTTTGTAGAGAGAGATATGTATAGAGAGAGAATGGATTCTTTGTTGTTTATATTTATTCGCTTCTTAGATACCACATAAACGATGATTCGCGATGCGTTTTGATTCACACATGATTCGCGCGTGTTTTACACCACAACGCGGGGTTTTACGCTATTTTTGAGATTAAAATTAGAACCGTTACTCCTACACGCTTTTACTATGAGAAAAAGAAAAGTCGTTTGGCGAATCCAATCGCCGAGCTGATGTATCCTCCTCCTCCTCCTTCTCTGTTCTTGTTGTTACCGCTACTTTTCTTTCTCCGGAATGAATTTGCTCGTCTCACGCCACCGATACGACCGATGCCGTAGTGACCGACGTCGATGTTTTCGTCGTCGTCGTCGTTATCGCTGTCGTCGTATTCGTCCTGAGACGCGTAAAAATCGCTCCCTTCGGAGATTTCGGACATTCCCGGGAAATATTCGTTGGCACCTCTCAATCCGAGCAAAGTTTTCAAAACCGCGTCGCAGACGTTTTTGCGATCGCGGACGTTACTGATTGGCATCCCTCGTTCGTCCGTCAATATGAATCGATGAACTTCTCTCGCTAACGTTCTATGTACGCTCTTACTACTTCCGGACTTGCGAAGCGACGTTTGCGACGTTGCCGTCGTCAACGTATTCAAAAGTTGTTGCGACGAGCCTCCTCCGTTGGGCATCATCATCCCTGCGTTTGATACTCCTCCTGCGTTCACACCGTCGCTCATGCCTTCCTCGTTACCGATGCTATCAATTCTGTGTATCATAAAATCTTCCTGTAGGAGCTGCCCTTGCTCGCCTTCGCTAAATCCTGGATCGATGACGATGTCCGCCTTGAACACCATCACGCGCAATCTTCTCAGCGCTTCCGTGCAGTCCAACAAAACTCTCGGTCTCGTCACGCCCGTAAAATCTAAGGGACAAATAACTCGCAACTCGGTCGCTAAATCATCGATGCCTTTGCTCGTAATCTGTACAGCTACGGGTCGTTCTATGTTCTGTTTATATTTTTGACACAAATATCTCGTGTTTTCATCGTTCGTCATTCGCTCGCAGAACAAGTCAATCTCGCACAAACCGCCGGATTTCATCTCGACTTTCGCGTAATAGATTTGCACTTTTAACTCCTTCGAAGCTCTCAACACGTCGTACAACAAACCTTTTCTATCCCTAGAAATCATTTGAAACACCGTGTGTCTATCGCTCATTAAGTTATCTACCCAAACATCGCAAGAAGGATATTCTGTCGCGCTCGCCGATTCTACTTGCGAGATGCTAAAATCGTCCAACCATCCGGCTCGAGTGATGTAATCGCCCTGCGCGTAAAAAGGAACTTGGTGTAAACCTACTTTCAATTCGTGCCCGTGCGCAATGACCGACCGTAACGCCGCTGCTATCTCCTCCACGCGATCTTCGTTCGGTAGTTCATCTTTGGTATCCATGACGTAGAATAAATCAACCGCGGTGTTCGCCGGCGAGGTGGAGATGTGCGCTCTTTGTACGATCAGCGCGCACTCCCAGAGAGTCAACGTTAAATCTCTCAGCAAACCGACTCTATCGTCTACTTCGACTCTCAAAATGAACGTCGACGGTTTATAATACTCGTCGTCGTCGTCGAAATAGTCGTGAAAATCCGAGTAGGATTGTTGCTGGTTCAATCGATTACTATTGCTTCCTCGCCGTCTTCTGTACGCATCGTCCTCGTTATTGTTACCGTTATCGTCTGCTCTGTTTATATCTTCTAGGTGACTCCTGCCTCCGTTTTTGTTGTTCGCGTTGATGATTTCGTCCAATCTCGAGCTCGATTTTCTCGAGTGTCTTCCTCCTTTCTGAAGCGTCCCTCCGACTCCCGAACCCGATCGTCGTTCCGCTCGATCGCTCTCGTTGATGCTGTTTCCGTTGCTATCTTTACCGCTCTTTGTGATGGATAACTTTTTCGGACATAAATTCTCCAATCGCATTTGCAACAGTTTCCAGTTCACGGCTTTTTCTTCTTCTTCCCGCTCTTTTTCTTCGTCCGTACCCTCGGAATCGCTCGCAGAGGTATCATCATCATCATCATCTTCATCGTTGTCGCCATCGGTGTCGACGTCGACCGTGCTATTATCGCTATCGTCGCTACCCTTACTCTCGTCGTCGTTGTCGTCCTCCTCGTCGCCTTCTTTATTCTCGTTCTCGGAGTTTCCGTCCTCGTTGCTCCCTTTTCTCATTCTCTGCGCCGCCGCGCGCTTCTTACTCTTCCTTCTCGCCTTCCTCGACTTCTTCTTCTTCTTCTTCCCGATCCCGCCTTGTTGTAACTCGTGCGTCGACGGCGGCGCGTAAATCGTCAGCAAAACAAACGCCCACTGCCCGTCCGTCGCGAAATCCCCTTTTACGATGACCAATCCAAAATCGAATATCGTTCTCGCCAAATCCGCGCCTAACCCGGTTTTATCCGGGCACGTCACTCTGCATATCGCTTCGTTCTGGGTTTGCGCGGACGGGCGTATTTGCACGTACTGTTCGACGTCGTCCATTTCATCTTCATCTTCGTCTTCCGTTCTTTTTCCCTCTTCTTCTTCTTCTTCTTCTTCAGGAATGGACACGACCCCGGAGGCATCATTCATTGAACTTCTCCTCGTCGCTGTCGTCGTCGTCGTCGAGGTGGAGCCCGCGTTAAATCGTCCGCTGCTCGAAGCGGTCGTGGTGGTGTTGTTCATCGTTCCTTCTTATTTAATATCCGCTCTCGATCTTTTTCTTCTTCTTCGTTCTCTCTCAGTGTATATTATTTCTGTTAAAAGAGCACACAAAAGTCGTCGCTTTTGTGCGGGAAAAAAGTAACGAATATATAAATTCGTTTATATAAACAGAAGGCACAAACGCAACGAACCAAAGCGCTCTCTTTCCAACGACAACAACAACAAAGAAAGAAAGAAACGCGCGCGGTTAAATTCTCTCTCTCTATCAATCTCTCTCTCTCTCTCTCTCTCTCTCGCGTGTAAGTGTGTTTGTGTGTTGCGTTTCGAAAAGCACAAAAAGGAGAGAGAGCGCAAAACTAAAATTTTAGGGTTTCAGTACATTTTGGACACTTCTTTCCTTTTCCTAGACTAGAGAAAGAGAGAAAGACGCACAAAAATTAAGCGTTTACGATACACATACGACTAACTCTTTATATAGAGAAAGAAGAGAGAGAGAGATCGCGCTGCTTTAAAAAGAAGAGAGAGATGACGACCACTTCTTTAACTTCTTCTTCTTTTTCGCGTCGAAGAAGCAGAAGTGCGTCAACATCCGTCTTTTTCTTTCCATTCTTTTTCACCTTCTTCTTTCTACTGAGCGTGAAAATTGATCGAATCGAAGGCGCGATTCACCAGTACGAAGACGCGTATTTTTTCTCCGTTTCGGACGCGTTCATCTACCGAGGCGGGCGAGAGGGTTTGTTCGCGTCTAAGGAAGATTATTATTCGTTCGCTGGGAGGGAAGATTGGGGCGTGGTCGCTCCGGCTGGGTTGGCGAACGGGAAGAGTTACATTCGATTTAATAAGGTTGCGTTTAGGAGGAGTTTAGACGCGGTGGCGGACGCCGGGGCGACGGCAGCCGAGGAGGAGGAAGAAAATGGTGGCAACGAGAACAATAACGGAGGGAGCGAAGAGAACTCGTTGGTGCAAGCGGTGGTGTTTGAAGTGAACGACCGCGACCGGGTTGGTTTTGTCACCGAAGACGGCGGACGACGATATTGCTGCGACGAAGAGTTGGCCAAGACGAGCGGGTGCGCTCCGGGGAGAGTCATCGTGAGACCGAAAGTAGAAATGCAAGAGCAAATCGATCCGGAGACGAACGAGAAGAAGATGGTGGAGGTAGAGAACGTGGATTGGCCGTGGGTGACGGACGCGTATTTTGAAGGGGCGGACCAGTTAGAATCGAGGACAGTGGACGACGCGGTGAGCATCGAAGAGACGGGGATGTATTACTTGTGGTTTGTGATTTGCGATCCAAAGTTAGCTGGTACGACGGTGAACGGTCAAACGGCGTGGAAGAATCCGAGCGGGTATTTACCCGGGATGATGGCGGCGAATTTGCCGTTTTATTTGTTCTTATCGTTGGCGTATTTAGCGCTCGGGATTTGTTGGGCGATCAACTGCGCGATCAAGTGGAAATATCTCATGCAAATCCATCACTCGATGACGTTCGTCGTATCTTTGGGGATGATTGAAACGTGCGTGTGGTATTACGATTACTCGAATTTCAACACGACTGGATTTCGTCCGTATTTCGTGACTATTTTTGCAGTCGTCGTGTCTGCCGCCCGGAAAGCCGTTTCCAGAGCGTTAGTCTTAGTCGTTTCTATGGGCTACGGCGTCGTTCGACCAACTTTAGGCGGGTTCGCGCCGAAAGTGCTCGCATTATCTGGGGCGTATTTCGTCGCCAGCGCGACTTTAGACGTCGTCGCGAATGTAGGTGCTATCGACGATTTAACGTCTGGCGCGAGAGTGTTTTTGGTTTTGCCCGTGGCTGCGTTGGACGGCGCGTTCATCTTGTGGATTTTCACCAGTTTGAGTAAAACGTTGGCGCAGTTGCAACAAAGAAGGCAAATGGCCAAGTTAAGTTTGTACCGGTATTTTACCAACGCTTTAGCATTATCCGTGGTTTTGTCCTTCGTGTGGGTGGTGTACGAGATGTGGTTCAAAGTCACCGACGCGTTCAACGAGAAGTGGGAAGCCGATTGGATCACCGCGGCGTTTTGGCACGTCTTGAATTTCGCCTTGACTGCGGTCATCTGCTTCCTCTGGCGACCGATGGAACCGGAGAAGTTTGTAGGGAACAAGAGTGGGAGCGTGGATGCGAACGATTCGTTTTGGTCGGAAGAGGAAATGAGCGCCATGGATAACGAAGTCGCGGCAGCGGGAGGCACATCCGCGCATCACGAGTTAGGCGGAGATTCGGACGACGAAGAGGGAGGCGGTGCCGGGAAAATGGAATGAAGGAGGAGAAAACGTGCGCGTGTTCTTTCGGTTAGCTTTTATTTTAATAATTTTGTTACCATTGTAAAATTTACGGTTGTTTTGCTTTACAAAATAAAGCGGTTGTATCGTCGTTGCTGCTCTACATAATCTACATTTTTTATATGCTACTAAAACTATTTTAAATCATACGCGTGCGACTAGAAACTAATACTCTTTTTTTTTCGGGAAGAACACGACGACGACGACGATGGCGATTCAAGGAGAAGAAAAGTTCTTTTCGATTGTCTTCGCGAGGTACTCGTTACCGTCGCCGACGAGCTTGGCCTCCTCCTTCAGTTTTGCGATTTTCGCTCTCTTCAATTCCAGGCGAAGCTTTGCAATCTCGCGCTCTTTTTCGAGCATGATGCGTCGCTGTTCTCTGTGTCGAGCTTTCGCCACCGCGGGATCTTCCACGACGACATCTTCTTCTTTTACCGCCTCCGATCCTCCTTTTTCATCCGTTTCTGCCGAGTTCGTGGTTGTCGTCGTCGTCGTTACAGTCGTCGTGGTTGTCGGCTTCTTGTACGAAAGGTGATTCTGATGACCTCCTCCTCCTCTTCCTCCACCGTCCACTCTCAACAACGCTTCTTCCATCAAACACAATCTACACGTCGAAGCTTTCACTTTCTTCCCGAATTCTGTCCTTTTCCTCTCCGCGACGATGTACCCGTACGTGGTCGCTTTCTTTATATTCAACGCCACGTGGAAACACGCGAGTCCGGAAACCGCGTAGGCTAAGATGGCGCCGACGATGACGTACGCCAACGTCCAGTTCCGCAATGTTTCCAAAACTGAAATCACGGTATCAATGCTCACCAAATCTTCATCATCCGTGGCGGTGGTAGTAGTGCTCGTCGGATAATAATGGTCGTTCGAAAACACCTTCACCGGCGACATGAATCCGTCGTACAACTTCTCCCTCCGATCCAACCACCTCCGCGCGTCCATCTCCCCACTCCGATCGTACGCGTCGTCCTCTCCAACCGCGCGCGCGCTCCTCAAACTCTTCTCCGCATCTCTCAACTTCCCCCACACGATCACCAACAACCAAACCCCGCTGCAAAACTGGCCCCAGATCTGCGTCGATAAACTCGCCAGCAAAACGAGAAACGCGCGATAGTTCTTCTCGCCGACGCAGTTATTCAGCCATCCGCAGTGGTGGTCGAATCCGTCGACGCACTTATTGCACGCGCCGCAATGCTTCGTCGTCGTCGGATCTTTTTGGTACTTGTTGCATATGTGACATCGCGGATGGTGATGAAGTTGTCGTTCCGTCGTCTTCTTCGTCTTCTTCGCTTCTTCTTCTCCTCTTCCTCTTCCTTCTCCGGGAACAAAATCCGTCTCCGGATCGCACAACGCCGCGCGCATCCCGCTCGCGAAGACGCACAAAACCACCGCGCCGTACGCGACGCACAAAACTACCCGCCACCGAATATCCTCCTCCTCCTCCTCCTCTTCGTTCGACGACGACGAAGAAAATATCATCGACGGTGCCAACAGCGCGTAGAATCCGAAAATTTCAAAGAGGTAAAACGCGACGCCGAGAAACTGAAGAAAGTTTGGACTGAAAACCAAAACGTCTTCTTCTCCCTTTCCTCGAGAGACCCCGTCGCCGCTGTCGTTGTTGTCCGGCAGCTTCTTGTGCGCGCAGAAGCCGTTTTTGCGCTTCCGCCGCTCTTTGTCGCGCTGGCTTCCCGCTTTTGGCATATCTTCTCTCTTGCGCGTTTTTATGACGACGACGACGGGGAAAGTTTTGGAAAATCGTCAAACTTGAACGCGCTGAAAAACGCATCATCAACACATCGAGCGGTCTCGCGCGAAAGAGAACGCGTGATGGACGACGACGACGACGCTTCGGGAAAAGCCGGAGGCCGAAAAGAACTCGCGCTCGCCTCGCATATTAAAGAAGAAGATGCGTTGCACAAACGAAGAGCCGACGCGGAAAAGTTGGAAAAGAAGCTCAAACTCATCAACGAAAACGTCACGTACGAATCGAAAAACGTGATGGGATCGGTCGCTGGCGCCGGGTCTGGCGCGTTTCACGAGTACAGGCACGGGAGGAGACGCGAGATGGAACGGTTGGAACGAATGGACGAGGAAGAGGAAGAGGAGAGAATTCAGAGCGAATTCGAGGAGAGGAAGAGGAAAAGAGAGGAGAAGGAAGAGCTGGAGGCGAAGAAGAAAAGAGAGAAACGAATGAAGAAGAAGATGAAGAAGAAAGAGAAGAGAGGTCCCCAAGGAGGTCAAGGAGGAAAAGATGCGGAGGAGGAGGAGAAGGACGACGACCGGGGCGGCGGCAATGACGATGATGGCGATGCGGGATTAGATTAGAGGACGTACGTATTAGATTTTTAGAACGCGCTTTGTTGTTATATTGTTTGTACGGGTCGAGTTTTAGGTCACCTAATTCTTTTTGCTCGCGTCGTCGCCGTTGTCGACGTTTCCTTCTCGCTGGTCGCGCTTCTTTGAAAGCACGACGCGGTCGAACGCGTCCGCTATTTTGGTTTCAAATTCAACCATGCCGCCTTTTTCCGCCATCGCGGTGAGCAACGCGTCTGGGTTCGCCTTGAGCAACTGCGCCGCGAAAGCGAGGACGATGGGCAAATCCGAACCCGTGAACGCGGAAATGCCCATGGCGATGAAACCTATGAGCAACCACCATTTCCGGTTTTTCTTTTCTGTTTCTTGTTTGAGTTCGAGCTTTGCGCGTTCCTCTTCGGTGAGAGGCGCTTTCGTCTCGGCGTCGTCCGTTGTAATTTTTCTCGAAAAGACTCTCGATATGTACCGAGGCAATAATGCCGCCGGTGCAAAGTAGCCGAGGAAAGCGACGCCAATTGCAAACGGACTCAACAAAACGCGCAACGCTAACCCACCTCCATTCAACGCGCTCAAGGATTGGTGTAACGTCGCGGATCCGGAAACGACCAAGAGCGCCAACGCCAACGAGGCAAAGACGATTTTCGCGTACTTGTGCGCGCGTCGCAGGATCAACACGAACGTGCTCCACCCGCGACCGACTGGCGATAAAAAAGCTGCGACTGGCGACGAAGACGAGAACAATCCTCTTTTCGTCGTCGTCTTTAACGTCGTCGCGCCGTCGTACCTCCCGCTATCGCCTCTCTCATCGCTAAACAAAAACCGGTACAACATAAACGCCGGCGCTAAGACTAACCAATACGACGAGTGCACCCCGGCTGAAATCCCAGCCGGCAACAAGAACGCGTAACACACGTGCACGTCCAACCATCTACCTCTCATGGACCTCGAATACGACATCGCGTTGCTATTCCTACTGCTACTACTACTACTACTACTACTACCGCTACCACTACTGCTATTTTGACTCCTCTCGTCGTCGTTTCCGTCGCCTACCGCGTCCGCCGTCCGTCTCTCCTCCTCCTCCTGCTCCATGCGCGCTTCGTGCCTCCACTTCCTCACAAAATACATCGCACACAGCACCGGTAAAACCACAAACACCGTCCACTGCGCCGTCGTCTTCGTCGTGCCTTGCGTCATCACCGCTCCCGTGAAATAGAACAAGAAACTGTTCACCGGGTTCAAGCCTCCAACGAACGCCGGGACGATATCTAAACCAGAAGGGTACGCGAAAGGCGCGTCGTCGTCGTCTGCATCGAGCGCATTAGTGGTCGTAACACGAGTTCTTCTCCTTCTTCTGCTACTTTTTCCCGTTTGCTTCGTCGATGGCGGCGTAAACGTCCGCCTTCTCTCTCTTCGGGAAATCGAACGCGCGGTGACAACATTTTTGAATTTCTCCGCTTTGACGATGAAGGATGACGAAAACGACGACGAAAACGACGACGACGAGAAGCGCGGAGAAGGACGGGAAAGCGACGAGAACATCGTCGTCGTCGTCGTCGTTTTCGTCGTCGTCGAGCAGGCGAAGAACATGTCCTTTTTTTGGTTTCTTACGTATTCTTCTCGTATAAGTTCGTACGAGTGCGTTTTCGTTGTGTCGCGTGTGTGTGTGCCTTTTCGCGAAATACGCGCACAAACGTACCGAATCGAAAACAAAAATGCTAAGACGATGCGACGATACGAAGCGATGCGTGTTTTACTACTACTACTACTACTGCGAAGAAGAAGAAGATTCAAGGTTATGCACGCATACGCTGTCATTATTATTCGTTAAAAGTCAAAGTTTGGCTTATCGCACCCGTCTGGAAAAATCTTGGACAAGGTGACGCCGCTTTCTTTCACCGTCGTCGCGCACACGAATTTGGCGCCTTCGCCCATGAAATCTTGTCCGAGCGTGCTTCCGCACGGAGTGATGATGCATGGCATTCCCGCGCCTTCCGCGGCACGCAAACCGACGATGCTATCTTCGATCACCACGCACATGTCCGCCGGTAAATCTACTTTTTCTCTCGCTAAGTTGTAAATCAACGGGTCCGGTTTCTTCTTCGTCACGTCGTCGCCAGCCATGAGCACGTCCAACTTTTCCAATCTCTCCTTACCAACCACGGAATTGACGACTTTTTCGAACCCAGCTTTCGTCGCCGCGGAGCAAATGCCAACCGCGACGTCCGGTCTCGCGATCGCTTCGTCCATGAGCTCCAAAATCCCGCCTCTCGCCGTCGCCACTTCCTCGACGATTTTCTTGTAAAACTCCGTCTTCTTATCTTGCAAATCGTCAATCAATTGGTCCTGGATTTTCTCCTCCGTCACCATCCCGCTGCCGTATTTATCGCTTTTCGTCACCGTCGGCCAGTTGTTCTCCTTAAAATGCCATCGCATCTTCGGCTTCCCCCCGCCGACGGTGTTCGCCAAAACGTCGTAATACTCTGGCACCCACTCCATTTGCTTCCCGCTTTCCACTTGCAACCCAAAGTGTTCAAACGACGCGTTGTACGCCAATCGGTGCAACTCTTCCGTCTCCACGAGCACTCCGTCGCAGTCGAACAGGAGCGCAAACTTTTGGTTCTTGCCGTTACTCTTTGCCATCGCCTTCACGACGACCGTCTCTGTCTCTCTTCTCGAACGGTTGCCACGTCGTTGCACTAATCGCATGAGCTCCTGCGTGTTGGTGAAATTTCTTCCTCCTCCTTTCGATGATCGTTGTCGTCTTCCTCCCAAAAAAGAAGAAGACGAGGAGCAGGAAGCATAAAACGGCGACGAAGACGAGGTCGCGAACGATGAAGACATGATCTTCGCTCTCTCTCACAACAGCTTAAGTGGTGAACAACAACAAACAACGTGCGTTGTTTTATTTTTTTTGGATATGTTTGTGTGTATAAATATACCGCGAAGACTAAAAATGAACTAAACCCTAAACCCTACACACACTAAAGCAGAGAGGAGAGAGAGCGGATCTCCTCTTTCGAAAAAAGAAAATTTTGGCCTCTTCTCTCTCTCTCTGGACTCTCTTCTTCTCGTATTATAATATATATTTTCTCCTCATTATCGCACACGAGAAAGGTATCACCTGCCCCTACCACAAACTCATCTCAGTAAATAAAAATGGCTTTCGCTTTACAAATCAACGCCGCGTTTAAGAAGTCCGCCCCGGCGAAGAAGACTCCGGTCAAGAAGGTACGTCGCGAGGGTTGTTTTTGGGAGGAATTCCGATACGATTGATGATGAATTTTTCGCCGTTAAAAAGTTCTCTTTCCCAACGAAAATCAGAGAGAGAGTTCTTGGTACAAAAAAGAAGAGGAAAAAAAAACGAAAAATGCGCTCGGCGCGCGCGTTGTTTTAAGAGCCGAAGAAGAGCAGCGGAGCGAAAAAAACGAATAATCAAAACCGAGGAACGCGCGGATGAGTATTTTACCCGTGCGTTTCTCGCGTTGGATCATTCGCGCGTCGTTCGCGTCTCGTAAACCCTCTCCTTTTTAAGCGCGCTCGCGTAGGAGAAAAGCATCATCATCGAAGAAGGAATTTTGCCCCCTCTTTTTTTTCATATCTCGTCGTTTTGGATTTTCTTTTTTTGATTTTCTTTTTTTTTACGGTTCGCGTGTTGTTTTTTTTTTGTGGGCACTCCCAACACACAAGAGAAGAGGGGGAGAAATGTGGCACAGGTGGTTTCGTTCGTTCGAAAACAAAGAGAGAGAGGAGGAGAAGTTTTCAATGCATACACATACGCGCGCGCGAGGGTGAGAGATTTAAACGAAAAGACACACTGACACGCTACTCTTTACTACGAATAATAACGAACGATACTAAAACACAGACGGTGCAAAAGAAATCCGCGCCGACCCCGAAGACGTCGAGACGTGCCCCGGACCAAGTCTGGTACCCGAACGCGGAACCGCCAGCCTGGTTGGACGGCTCCATGCCGGGTGACAGAGGCTTCGATCCGTTTGGATTGTCCAAACCGGTGGAGTACTTGCAATTCGACTTGGACAAGTTGGACGGCTCCGCGGCGAAGAACCCGTCTGGCGTCGTCATCGGTAAGTTGAAGAAGGCTGACAACAAGCCGACGGAAAGAACCATCGTTCCGTTCAACGAAGCGTTTGACATCAACCGATTCCGCGAGTGCGAGTTGTTGCACTCCAGATGGGCGATGTTGGGCGTCCTCGGCGTCATCGTTGGCGAAGCCACCACGGGCGTCGCCTGGCAAGACGCCGGTAAGGTTGAGTTGGAGCAAACGCAATACCTCGGCTTTAACTTGTGGGGCGAAGGGTCCAACTTGGCCGCGTTGACCGCCATCGAAGTCTTGTTGGTTGGCACCTTGGAATTTTACAGATCCGCCGAACTCGACCAAGAGAAGAGATGCTACCCGGGCGGCGCGTTTGACCCGTTGGGCTTTGCCAGCAAGGACGCCGAAGAAACGTTCAGATTGAAAACCGCGGAATTGAAGCACGGAAGATTAGCAATGGTTGCCATGTTTGGTGTCGCGCAGCAAGCGTTGAACAACGGCGAAGGGGCTTTGGAGGCTTTGACGAGCTTTGGCAAGTAAATTCGTGGGTTCGTATTTATAATAACGCGTGTTTGTACGACGCGCGCGAGTTTGATCTCGTCGACGAGACGTGCAACAATTCACCTCGCGCGTTGTATACGCGCACGTTATACACACACACTACACACACACACACACACACATTAACTTCACGACGCAGAGCTAGGATACAACCGTTATTTCAATACACAAAAACAATTGAGTACTATTAAAATACTGAGAAAGAAGACGCGCGAAACTTTTCACTTTTTCTCTTTAAGTAATACAAGTACACACGAACCACATTCCACGAAACAAAATACCCGCACAACACACGCTCCTCTGTTTCTCTATCGACCGACAAACAAAGATGTCCCCACCACCACAACTCGCGCGCGTCGTCGCCGTCGCGACGACGATCACGTCGCGACAGCAGCCGCGACAGCGTCGACATCTGCGCCGCGACTCTTCTCCTCTCAAAGAAATCTTCGATGTAAAAAAAGCGGTTAAGACGACGCCAACGCGACGAAGAAGTGCCGGGACATCATCGCTGGTGCGCTCCAGAAATCGAAACGACGACAGCGATACCTCCGACGACGCGTTTAAAAGAAGACGTCTCGTGAAAGCGCGCGCTGCTGCTTCCTCCTCTTCCTCTTCTTCTTCTTCTTCAAAATCAAAAGAGGTTGATATCGCGAGTAAAATCTACTCCGTGCTCTCTCTCTCGATTTTCGCCGCGCTCGCGATGGACGTCGGGTTAAATTTTTTAGCGTTTCTGTTAGCGTGGGTGAGCAAACACGATGCGACGTTCTTCACGACAAACGCGAGTGGGTTTTGGACGGAGAAATTATGCGTTTTTGGCTTTGTGATATTACTGTTGATGGATTTTAAAGCGGTGGCGACGAGGCAAATCGGACGAGCAAAGGAGGTATTGAGGAATATTAAATACGCGAAAGAGACGACGTTGGAGAGCATAGAACAGACGAGAAACGTGGAGAAGTTTTTGAGAAACGTGTACATGAAGTCTGCGATGGAGATTTTCGGTGGTGCGATCGCTTTGATTGGATGTTTGAGAACGGCGTCGCCTTCACTCGGCCCGCGAAGCGGCGTGTTCGCTTGGCTGCCGGCGTCCGTCGGACCTGCAATTGCCTTGTTTTTCGGCCACGCGATATTCATGCTCGTCAACACAAACGTCGTTTCGCAAAGCGCCAACATCACCACGCCATTTCCTTCGCAAATCAGAAAAACCATAGCAACTTTTGACGCGATGTTAGCCGCGCTCGCGCTGTGCTGCGCCGCGTGGCCAACGGGCTGGAAAGGACTCGTCGCTTCCTCGCTCTTTCTTCTCTTCTCCGTGTACTTTACCTACGAGAACGAAATCAAGAAGAAAGCGAAGGAAATGAAAAAGCAGCGAGAGAAATAACAATAACAATACTACTAATTAGCAGAAGCGCGAGAAGAGAGAGAGAGAGAAAGATGTAGACGAAATTGACTCGTTTTGTTGTTAAATAAACTGTTAACGAACTTCTGTTTCCCCGCAGAAAAGTTTTAACTTACCGCCGCTCGTTTATATATTATATACGTGACATATAAATATATATATGCGCTCGGCATCTTCCAGAAGAAGACTTTTCCGTGAACTCACCGCTCGAGCGCTGCAAACTTCGTCGCCGCCATCGCCATCGTCGCAGTCGCATTCTCTTCTTTCGTCGTCGGTAATCGCATTCATCAGTTCTTCACGCCGCAACTTCATGCGTTCTCAAACTTCAACAACATCGTACACTTCCCCGGGAAAAATCCTCGTCAGTTACGACGTGGCGACCGCGAACGAGCACCTCGCGGAACTGTTGAACGAGCGCGACATCGTTTCGAGTTTAAATTCGAAACATAAGTTTGCCGTTCTCGGGTTCGACACGGAAACTCGACCGACGTTTAATAAGAATTTGAAGAAGAATAAAGTGGCTTTGGTGCAATTCGCGAGCAAGAATGTGGCGTGTTTAATCCATTTGGCGTCCATGAAAGGGGAAATACCAGAGGTGATGACGAAGATACTTCGAGAGAAAGAGTACGTATTGCTCGGGTTCGGGATTAAAACGGATTTGCAAGAGCTGAAAGTGGAACATTACGACAACGACGGCGGGAGCGTGGACGTGAACGGTTTCATCGATTTGGCGACAATCTCGGAGGTGTTTAAACACGAACGGCCGGGGATGAAAGGCATGGCCAATCACTACGGGTTAGACCTGGAAAAACCAAAAGCGGTGCAGATTTCGAATTGGGAGAATTCGCCGCTGAGAGAAGGGCAGGTGAAGTATGCCGCGGAGGACGCGAGTTTAGGCGTTTGGTTAGCCGAGCGCATGTACGAAGAGTACGGATCTCGGAGAAATAACGATGACAACAACAAAAATCCTAGTTCGCTGAGCGAAAATAAGCGAGAAGACGGCGAAGAAGACGATCGTTACGACGGGTTTCTCCGGTGGATGTTTTCGTTTCGAAACGCGGAAAATACGAAAAAGTTGAACAAACGACAGTTGCCGAAAGACGCCGCGGAGTTGGTCTTTGACGCCGAGTTACAAACGGTGAACAAATACGCGACGCTTCGATTTCAAGACGCGAAGAAGCTCTTGAAGCAATATCGCGACGGGAAGAAACACCCGACGGCGACGATGATGGAATTTTTTAACAGTTTATCGAAGACGTTACCGAACGAGTACACGAAAGACGGTCGAGGATTTGAAATCGTTCAATTCACCCATTCCGTCTCGAAAACGAAGAACGAGAACGGCCAAGACGTGTCCGTGTTCTCGTGCGAATGCAAATGGGAGGATCTCGGTGAGACCGTGGCAGGGTGTTCGGGCTACGGCGAAAGTTCCACCAAGAAAGGTGCAAAAGCGGAAGCGTGTAAAAACGCGCTCTCGAAATGCGAAGAGTGGTTGAAATCGTTCGAGAACCAGTGGTTCTTCGAGCTCGCGTTGGAAGAGAAGCAGAAGCGATTAGGCACCGCGGAGTAAAACTATGGTTTAGCGTGTAGTAGTAGTAGTAGTAGTAGTAGTACCGTAGTAGTAGCAGTAATAGTAAAAGAAAAAGGTTATAAAAAGTTTTTCAGTTTTGTTTTTGTTACACCGCGTCGATATCTTGAGACGCACCCGTCGGACGCTGATCTTGTCCAGATCTTTGTTGTTGTTGTTGTTGTTGCGGATACCCCACGACGACTTGTTGTTCTGAAGGTTGAGGCGCTCCACCCATCGCGCTCATCTCGTTGCTATTGTTATTGTTGTTACTATAATTTCTATTGGTAGCGAACGGATTCGCGATGTTATTAGCGAATCCGCGCCCTGTGCTCTTCGTTTGTTTCTTGACGACTTCGTCCATGACTTCGTGAATCTCCGGTTTCGTCAACATTTGTAAATCTTTGTCGACGGCGTAACACAAGTACACTGCGTCGACGACGTCCAATAAAACGGTCAAACAAAAGTTCAAGATAGTCAAAGAAATCAAGAAGCAGAACACGCCGAGGAAGATCACCTCGACGCCTCGCGATTCGTCGTCGAAATACTTCGAGGACGAGATTCCAAAAACGACGCCAAAGACGATTGAGACGATGAACGCAGTCGTCCTGAGAATCATAGGAGGTAACCACCACACCGCAAAGGTTGATAACATGTTGTTCTGTAAAATCGTGGTGACTTTTCTCGCCGAGTCACAAAAGGCGTCGCCGGAGATGGCGGCGTAGACGAGAGCAAACTTGGAAATGAATCCAATAATCTCCGCGAAACATTGCCACAATAAGTTCACGCAACACATCAACGCTGCCATCGCCGCGTTGTTTCTGTGTTCTCTTTGCGCTTTTTCGAACATGTTTCGAACGATATCGACAATGGACATGATCAAACCGCCAAAACAGATGGTACCGAATTGAGATTTAAGGCCGTGCGACAACGATCGTTTCACCGTGCCTCTAAACGCGGTCGTTCCAGATGGCGCAAAGTACCACTGCGCGGTTGAACCACCAATCGTAAACAATCTCAAACACACCGCGACCGAGGACGTCCACATCAATGAAAAAAGCAACAACCCAACGAATGGTTTCACCCATGCATCCGTTTGCCATTCGCAACAGTTCACTTCGAACAAGTAATCGCTGATATCGTCGGTCTCTCCCGCATTTCTCGACGCCATGTAGTTGTCGTACGATCTTCGATCGACGCACTTCGACCCGTCGTTCGGGTGCGTCATCGCGAACCGATTCGCGGCAATCTTCCCGTGCATCCACGCGTACGACATGAAAAAGATAAACGGAATAAACACAAACACGGAAACGAACATATTAATCCCCAACGTTGCCGTCAACGTGTGTTTCTGATCGCTCAGCGCCGTTGCCGCGGTTTGCAAGAGACGATTGACGAGCGCGATTTCCTCTCGCCACAGATGAAACACGTACGCCAAAATAAAAGTCAGAATCAGAAATATCGACCCGCCAACGACGGAACCTTCCGAAAACAAGTACAAAGCGAACGAAAAGCTCGATAAGATCTTAAACCCAATAATCCCCCACGTCGCTTTATTCGCGTGGTGTTGAAACCCGTACAGAAACGTCACGCCTAAGAAGATGGCGGAAAATATCGCGAGCAACAACCACGCGTGCGATTGCTGCCAAAAGTCGTCCCCATCAAACGCGTCGTCCAAGTCGTCGTTGGTATCGTCGAATTCCTCGTGCGACGACGACGACGAGAGAAGCCTTCGTTCTAAAACGTTGTTGTTGTTGTTGTTGTTGTAATCGTTGTACGCCGCGCACGTCGTGCTAAACAGCACGTCTTCGCTCGTCCTCGTCGCGAACGCTTTCGCGTTCGTGTTAAACACCACCGCGACGCCTAAAACGAAGCACGCGATCGTGGTCGTTAAAAAAACCAGCGAAAACGACGCGTCTGTTTTCGCTCTCGGCGCGTAGTTGAACACCGCGGCGGAAGCTTCGTCGTTTTGGAGGAAAACGTCGTCTTCGTCTTCTTGTCGTTCTTGTGGGGTGCCTTCCTCGTTGTCGTCATCTTCTCGAAAGCGCTGGAAAGAAGACATTATTATTATTCCCGTCAGACTTTAAACTCGCGGTAAAGTTTGTGACGACAAAAACAGAGAAAAAGACGAGGCGTTCCTCGCCGCGGCGGTGTCTTTCTATCTCTCTTTATCTGTGCGTTTGTGTGTCTTTGATCTCTCTCTCTCTCTGTTTGTTTTTAAGAGGAAATTTTCCCGGTGGGGAAAAACGATTGGTATGTTTAGGGTGTCAGAATCCAGAGTTAGAAGCTAAAGTTAGAAGCTTCCGGTTTTATTCCAAACACACTTTTCTTTTGTACGCGTCAAGCTTTAAAGTTACAATCTCTCTATCTCTTTTCTTCTCGCTTTCACTTCTTCAGCAACGGTTCGCTTTCGGCCGCGCGCGGATTCTCCACGTCTGCAATATTTTTCTCTCCGCTATATTCGTTATTACTACTATTTTTTCTGCTATTATCGACCATCTGCTTGTTCTTGACGTACGTGTATCTCCCAAACCCGGCTAAAGATAACGTGTATCCGATCGCTTGCAGCACGGTGACCACGTCGCCGTAGACTACAATCCCGAAGAACAACAGCAGTATGTTCTTGATGTTGTTGATGCCTTTAAACCACACGGCGCCGATGTTCTTCACGACGCCGAGGCCGCACGCGTTGACTAAACACCCCCAGGACGAAGAAACGACGAACAAGTACCAGTATTTCTTCGCGATGTCTGAAATTCCCGGCGCTTGCAACGAATCGCCTTCAAAATACAACACCAGCGGTATGAAAAACACCACCGTCGCCGGCGCGAAGTAATACATGCTCTCGATCACGCCAAACTTTCTATTCACTAACAACCACTGCGCGCCTACGGTTCGTATCGCCTCCGCGAAGTGCGACCCAAACATCACGCAGACCCCAATCACGGTCGCTTTCCCGCTCACGTTCATGCACATCATCCCACCGACAACCATAGCCAGTAAACTCAACGTAAAATCTGAGTTGTATTTATCCGTTCCGACGCACACGTGCGTCGCGTACGTCACCACCGGCACGAACGCTTTCAACATCTGCACGAACGAAAGAGACAGATACACGTACACGATGTTCGCGCACGCCAGCGTTATGCTCGAAAAGAACCCCACGGGAACGCACACTCTCACCCACTCCGAAAAGCTCATCTTCGGTTCCGTGATCTCCACGAATTTCCCGTGCACCACAATCGTCGACGCCAAAAACGCAAACATCGTCCCGCAGGAAGACACGAAGATTGGATTTCCAAAACCAGCATCTTTGATCAAGTGCTTGTTCGAAACGACCGTGATGGTGCTGAACGTTAAATATCCAATCGTGTAGAGCAACGCCGGGAGTCTGTTTGTGGTCGTGTACTTTGATTCTAAATCACACGTGGTTTGTTCGTCTTTTCCTTCTTCTTCTTCTTTGAAAAGGGTGCCGCTGCTTTTTCCCCGCGCCTCTGACGATGATGGAGCCATCTTTCTCTCCGTGCGTTTCTCTCTTCTTTGCGCCGTCGTTTAACCTTTTTTACACGAGTCAGGAAAAAAGAAAACAGAACCTTCGCTCGCGCGTTATTGTGTATCTCTGCGTGTTTGTGCGTCCGTGTATCGTCTCCTTTCGTTTAACAAGTGCGCGCGTGCGTATGTGCGTGCGTTTTGGCGCTCTATACGATTTTGTTGTTTTTGATGTTTAGGGTTTTTAGGGTTTAGGGTTTTATTTTCGGTTGAGATTTTGCGTTTGTTAACTTTCTCTTCGTACGCGTCAGAAAAAAGCGCCATCTCACGTCAATGCGAAGAAGAATGACGTCGTTGTCCTGTTGCGCTAATATTAACGCGACCGAGAGAGTTTTATCATCTCTCGTCTCTGCTTCTTCTCCTTCTTCTGCTTCTTCTTCGCGAGCGAATAGTAGTCTGGCGGTAGCGTTATTCGCGAGAAGAAGAAGAGGAAGAATGACGACAACGACGTCGGCGTCTTTTTCTGCCCCCGGCGGCGAACGAAAACGATTCGCTCGTTGTTGTTTCGCGAGTCAGAGTTTATCGACGGAGTTGGCATCGAAGAGTAGAATCAGCGACATCGCCGTTCGTAACAACAGCGCTCTTTTTCTTTTGAAAGACGCGAGGAGAAGACGCCGCGAAGACGATGGTTTTCAAAGTCTTCGCAATCTCAAAACTTTGAGCGGCAGAGCGGCGCTGGCTTCTGGTGGTGATTTTGGACGGTTGGGAGTGCGTGCGCGCGTTTCGTTTTCCTTCGTCTCTTTTTCGTCTCTCTCTCTCTCTTTGCAACAACAACAACACGCATAAACAAAACACCGGTGATGGCATTTACTGCGTTATCTTCTCGACGAGAGAGCGTTTATGGAACGAATTTAAGGCGGAGGTAACAGACCGCTGCGTTTCGCTCTCGACATGAAGCAACAAAAATACGTGAGGTGTTTTGTTTTTGCGCTTTAGTATTAGATTTCTTCTTTACATCTCTTCTTCTCTCTCGTCGTTCGAGCGCTGACCTCGCGACTGTTCTTCCGTTTGTGCGCGCGCGTGTGCAATATTCTCATTTCAAAAGGGAGAAACAGGCATACATCCTCTGATCTTAAAAAACTTGCAGACGCGGTTATCCATCGATTCGCCGACGGAGTGTCAAGCCGCGTCGATACCTTTGCTTTCGGAAAACTTGGACGTTGTCATCGCGGCGGAAACTGGGAGCGGGAAGACGTATTCCTACGCTATCCCGATCGTTTCAGATATACTGAAAAGAAAAGAAATCGAACGGAGAGAGGAGGTATCGGCGCTGATTTTATGCCCGAACGCGCACTTGTGCGACCAAGTGAAAAAAGCCATCGATATTTTAACGCTTCCGGATGACGACGATGAGAACGGAAATAGTAAAAAAATGCCGATAGTGAGAACGGTGGCGTTGACTCCCGATCGGGGTTTACCTTCCTCGCTCCCGGATATCATCGTCTGCACGCCAGCGCGAGCCGAACAGGACGTCTTTGACTGGCGAGAAGGCAGCTGGAGGAAAGGCGCGTTTTCGCCGTACGTGAAATTTATACGAACGGTTGTTTTAGACGAAGCCGATATGTTGTTGGGTGGAGGATACGCGAGAAAAGTGCGTAACTGCTTCGACGTTTTATTCCGAGAGGAAAAGTTAGCCGCGACGCGAGGGTTTTATAAAACGTTCGAGGACGAAAGCGAAATGATTGAGACGACGGGAGAATGGAACAACGATTTAGATAGAGACGCGGAGGCGTCCATGGAGCAAAATTGGAGGAAAGATCACGATTTTGAAGACGACGACGATGAAAGTGAAAACGACGCAGAACACGAGTACGAATACGAACGAAAGCAAAACAAGAAGAAGAAGAAACCGAAAGCGCGTCTCGGCGGTAAAGGTAAAATGGGCAAAGGCACCAATCGCGAGTTTCGCAGACAATACGTCTTCGCCGCGGCGACGGTCATGTCTACGGGCAAACGGACTCCCGGCGCGGTGTTAAAATTCGGGTTTCCAGACGCCGTGTGGACGAAAAGTTCGAGCTTGCACAAACCGAGAGCGGAGTTGACGCAGACGTGGAGAGAAGTTTCGTTGGAAACTCGTGCCAAGGCTTTATTCGAAGCTCTAGACATGGACCCGGAAACGGCGCAGGTGGAAAAGACTTTGGTGTTTGTCAACAGCGGTAGCGCCTGTGAAGCGATATCGTCTGAACTCGCAAACTTTGGCGCAAAAGTCGTGTCTTTTCACAGCGACATCGATCCGCTCGAACGAGAGGCGCGTTTGCGACGCTTCGCGTTGCAAGACTCGTCGGATTCGGAAACGATCGACGTCCTCGTCGCCACGGATTCGGTCGCTCGAGGCGTCGACATACCAAACGTCAAACACGTAGTCCAAGCCGAATTCGCTCAAAACGCCACGGAATACCTCCACCGAGTTGGTCGCACCGCTCGCGCCGGAAAATCCGGCCGAGCGACGAACATTCTACTCCCCGGAGACTTTGATTTAGCCAACGCCATACGCAAAGCGGAATCCGAAAATCGATCCGTCGAAGATACGTTTTCCAGGAAAAGAAGCTTCCGAAACAAGTTCAAAAAGTACGGCGAGAGCAGAAGAATGAATTGAAGAGCGGTCGTCGTCGTCGTCGTCGTCGTCGTTGCTCGCGCACGTACGATTTACGCAGCCGCTTCTCCTAAAATTTTCAATAATATAGTAGACACTGTTTTTAGCGCTCGCTTGTGTTTTTGTTTGTAAAAAAGTTATAAACCCTAAACGTATTTTGAGGGCGAAGCCGCGGGTCAAAATCATCCGCAGTCGGACGCGCGCGCGCGGGGGAGAATAAACGCACGCACTCGCTCCCGCGATACGCACACATAAACACAAAGAGAAAATAAGAATGACAAACTCCAATTCATCTTTGCTCCCTCGTCGGTCGTCCTCTTCGATCGCGACGATGGCAGAAGAGAGAGGTTTCGGCGCGGTCTGCAGCACTTCCTCTTCTAATGCGGGGAAGGCAAAAGCAAAAGACGGAGAAGAAGAAGAAGATATACTCAACAACAGCGGCTTCTTCGCATCGATGACTCGCAAGAAGAAAAAGTACCTCGCCATCGCGCTCGCGCTGATGTCCGTCTCCGCGATATCGTATAAAGCGGGATACGCGTCATCGTCGTCGGAACAACAAAACGAGACGAATTTGTCTTTGCCTCTGCCCAAATGGGCTTCGGATTTGGTCGCCTCGATGCGAATGTCGGCATCGCGGAAGGATTTGAATCGCATCTTCCGCGCGCGAGACTTGCACGACACGCACGGGAAGGTCGATCCTTTGCAAACGTGCAACTGGCACACGGATTTTGAGACGAACAACTGGGATTATAAGGAACAGATGCAAGATATGCAGAAGTGGAAGCACCCGCCGGCGAATGGAGGGGACAAGTTCACGGTGTGTTTTAAAGAGGGGGAAAAGTTTAACTTTTTCGGGGCGTACAATTTCATAAACGGCGGGTTGAAGAAAGCTGGGATGTGCGTGAAGAACGTCAAAGTGAGCGCGGATATGGACGATCCGTCGTGCGACGTGAGAATGTTTCGGAATCAACACGTGCCGGAGGTGAGGCCGAAGACGAACCCGAAGCAGGTGGATATTTTTTTCACGCACGAAAGTCCGTCCGTGTACTCGCCAGAGATGAAGGACGAGAATTTCCGAAGGTCGTTCGATTACGTCGCGGATTACGAGAGAACGAGCGGGTTGTGGTTCCCGTTCGCGGTTCCCGTGTTTGAGATGAAGGAAGATTTCCCGTTATTTACGATTCCAAGGAAGGAGAGGATCCCAGGTGTCGCCTGGTTGGCGAGAGATTGTATGAGCAATCGAGCGAATACGTTGAGAAAGATCAGCGACGAGTATCCGGTGTTTTCCGTAGGGCACTGCGCGAATAACGTGAATGAGAAGTCGTTTCCGGAAAGCGTGATGGGATTGCCGCGAAATCGCGTGACGAGTTTCCAAGAGCCTTTGAGTAACTTTATGTTTTACTTTGCTGTAGAAAACGCTGGCGTATCGTGTCCAGAATACGTCACGGAGAAAATTTATTATGCGCTGAGTCGAGGATCGATCCCGATTTACATCGGTTGGGAAGGCGTGAATGAATTGTTACCGGGTAAAGACAGTTGGATCGATTTGAGAAATTATGCCACGCCGCAACAGTTGGCAAAAAGATTGAGAGAAATCGCCGAAAGCGATGAGGAGTGGGAAAAGATGCACAAGTGGAGATACGAAGACCCGAAGACGTGGCCAAAACTGTTCCAAAAAGCCATCAGGCAGCAAACCGAGGACAGTAAGAACGCCCTGTGCGCGTTGTTGCAAAACGGCGAGAGCGATAAGAGAAGGAAAGCGAGCAAGGCACCAAAACAATGCGAACGACAAACGAAAATTTTCGGCGAGGATTTAAAAGTCGATGGCCAGGAAGGGCTAGGGGCGTTTAAAAGGGACGACATAGACGAAGCACACTTAGGAACAAATGTCTTGACGGACAAAGACGTCGGCGTTGGAGGGAAGATGCACTCGTGGGAGAAACATTTGAAGAAGACGTGCGACACCGATAACTCGTGCTTCGAATGGATCGAGCAATGATTTACCTTGAGATGTAGTAGAGAGCAAATAGAAGAAAGAGCTTTGTGATTGTTACACTGTATGCACTACCTAGTATGTAGAATAAATATATTACAACTACTAATGTAAGCGTTTGTTTTGGTTTTGATCTCGCTCAAAACTACCTCGCCTCGTTTATATCCACTATTTTTTCTTCTTCTACGTAGTAGCTACCCAATAGACTCGCCTTTGAGGTCTCCCAACACTGCTCGTACAGAGCTCTACTCGGCGACTCGGTGAAGAAATGCGACAACGGTAAATTTGTCACGTGTTTATCTTGCTTCGAGTATGCCGTCAACTTCCGATCGAAGAAATTTCGCTGCACTCGATCCAACTCTCGAACCTCCTCGCACGACGGTTTGTCGGTTGTCTTGTACTTTCTCGGGTGGACGTTCAAATCAAACTGACTATTCATGAACGCTTCGTGCGCATCCGAGGACCAGTGCAAAAAGTCTGTAGATAGCGTTTGGAAGATTTTGTCGCGTTCTTCTTTAGGCCGCCAGAAATCTTCGTAGTCGACTCGTCGCCACGAATTGCTCGGCAAGTTTGCCAGCGAGACGTCTATATATTCCGCAAACATTTTCAACACGTTCACGTGCTTCTCCAATCCTTGATCCCAGGTTTTGTGCGATCGAGCGGTTTCTACGAAGTTTCTGTGTAACAAGACGAACTTCACTTGACACCCGTTTCGTTCGGCCGCTTCAAAATAATCTAAAATATTGATGGGATGGCCGTGATTGAAGAGATAATTCCGATGCTCTTTGTTTCGCGGATCCCATCGCTGAACGTGGTTCACGTCCAAACCCGATCCAGTCGCAAACGGACCCAACTTGTGCGGGAACGAAAACGACCGAGTGCTGTAACACACCGTCTTCTCATTTCCGTTCTTTTTCGCTTCTTCTTCACATCCTTTTCTAAAAGTTCTGAAAATCTCGTCATAATTGTTGTCGAGAATTAAATTCCAAAAATGGTCGTCGTTATCGACAAACATCCTGTCTTCCTCTCGCGCGTGCTCTTCGACTATATCGTTAAACACCTCGTTATTATCATTGCTATTCTCTTTCTTCTCTCGAACGTTATGCAAGTGGTCTCTCAAAAGTGACTTCACAAACGCGTCTTTTCCCATCTGAAACGCGTGGTGCCCGACGCCTTCCAATCCCAACGTGAACACGTTTTCGCACTTCGCGTTGTTTGAAAAGTAACTCTTCTGCTCTTTCTCCTCTTCTCCGTACTCTTCACTCTTGAACGGATCAAAAAAACTCGGTGGTATCATTCGTAAACTCGCTTCCGCCTGCGACTTATAATTCGGCACTTCGTTCGCCGCTCGTCGTTGTTGTCGTCCTTGTTGTTGCTTTTTTTTGGCAACATTTGCGTTCGAGTTAAAAATCTCTCTTCTCTCCGGTGTCGTCGCCGCGGCCTCTTTTTCCCCGACGACGACGCTCGCACCACTGCTACTACTCTTCGCGGGGCGAAAACAATAAAACGCGGCCGCGGAGAGGAAAAGAAACGAAACGAGCAGCGTCGCCCATCTTTTAACTCTCGTCGTCGTCGTTACGTCGTCGTCGTCGTCGCGAGTGCCGCGGCGATGATGACGACGAGACGTCGACCCATCAGAAGCGGCTAAAAGTTGCGCATTTTCATCGCTCATGTGTGTTTACCTCTCGCGCGCGTCGTGAGAACCACCTCGACGCAAAACGAAAGAAAGAGTCGATGCGTTTTGCTCAATCGAGACTTTTTTCTTTCTTCCAGATGATGCGTGTGTGTTTTGCGCGTGTGATTCGCGCGCGCGCGACGATGAGAAGAATGAGGTCTCGAGCGTCTCAAACAACAACGAGAGAGAGGAAAAGAGACCAAAAAAAAGAGAACTCTTAGCGCGCGAAAGAAAGCGCTCCGCGACGCGCTCGTTTACGTACGCGTATGTGTATGCATACACACTTAGTTTTACAAGCATCGCTATTCCTCCTCCTCCTCTCTCTCTCTTTCTTTCGTTTGCTATTCTTTCTAAATATATGTATATATCAAAATGTATTCCTCCGTGGTGCTTCCGCGGACTCTTCACGCGGACGCGATGCACGACCGTATGGGCAAGAATGAACACGCCGCGGGAACGTTCTCGGCTAAATAGTCCCCGATACCTCCGACGTTGTAAAAAGCTAATCCGAACAACAAAAACACGCCGCCTTGAATGAGAATCCCCGGGAGAATCGTCGGATCTGGGAGTAATTTCGCGTACATCAACAATTTCCTGTTACCTTCCGACTGGTTCCGTAACAAATCCATAAACTTTTCGCTTTCGTACGGCAATCCGGCGTCGTCGATCAACCCCGGAAACCCACCTTCGACGAATTTCACGTCCCGAAACCCAGCCTGAACTAACTCGTAACACGCTCTCACCGCGAACGAGTCCGATCGATCGATAACGCCTCGATTTGACGTTTCCGAACTCTGCGCGTTTCGAATCGACCCGCCTTTCAAATCGCACACCACCACCGTCGACCTCAAATCCCGCTCGCACAACTCGTAGCAATTCCGCACGAAATCTTCGTCGCGCTCTTTCAACCCGCCTTTTATGCTCAACGCGTACCCGCTGACTCTTCGGAACGTGTTTTTGGACGGAATTTGGTACGGGCACGACGCGAACGGCGGCACTCGCCAATCTTCGTATTCCAAAGGCTGTCGCAAGTCCAAACACGTGACTTTCTTTCTCCCACTCCCACTCTTCTCGACGAGACGACGATCATAATATCTCTCCTTGAACTCTTCGGGAGAGATCCCCTCGCACTTCCCGCTCGACGCTAAATAGTCGCAAATTTCCGGAAACTTCGGCGCGTTCGGACCTTGCCCGGGTCGCACTTTGTCGATCATAATCGATTCATCATCATCGTTTCCTCCTCCTCTTCCTCCTCCTCCTCCTCCGAAGAAGAAGAGCGACGACAACGCTGCTCGAGGAACGGAGACGTTGTTCCTCCTCCTCGTCGTCCGAACGAGAAGAGAACGACGAGAAGAAGAACTGGTGGAGAAGAAAGTATCGTCGTCGTCGCTTTTTCGACAAAGAGGACGACGACGAGCGAGCAGCAGTCGTCTCGGTGGTGGTGCGCTCGCTGTCGTCGTCGCTGTCGTCGTCGCTGTCGTCATCGTCATCATCCGCGCGGAGATGGATGGACGGATATAAAATTTCTGGGGAAATGTCGTCAGAAAAAAAAATGTTTCATCTCTCTTCCGAAGACGACGAGTCGTCGTCCTCGTCTTCTTCTCTTTTCGGAAGAGAAGACTTTCGGAAAGAGAAGAAGACCGACGAGGAGACCACGGTCGAACGCGGCGCAACGCGCGAGGAAGAGGTGCGCGTATGTGTGCGCGCGCGTCGCGTTTCTCTCTCTCTCTCTCTCTCTCGTAAAATTTTGAAAATTAGAAAACGCGCGCGCAAACGCGCGTTCTAGTGCGCGCGAGCTCGCGTTGTTTCTCTCTCTCTCTCTCTCTCTCTCTCTCGGCATCTTCTGCGCGACGTCTTTCTTTTACGGGCGTAAACAACACGACTGATAATATCATTTATTCTCTCTCTCTGATGAACATACAGGTAACGATGCTCAACCGTCAGATTCACTTTCTCGAACGCGTCGAGGAGAAATTTTTCAAAGAAGAAGAATACGAAGAACGAGAAGAACCGGAGACGCTGATCGTTCCAGACTCGCTGGCAATGACGACGACGACGACGACGAATAATAACAACAACAATAACATCAACACGGAAAAACAACGGTTCACGAGCGTTACCGCCGCGTTTCGTCTTCCGTCGATTGGCGCGACGCCGCCGAAGAAGCGGCGGCGGACGAAGACTCGCGTCGAAGAAGAAGAAGAAGAGCACGAGACGATGGTGGTGACGAACACGCAGATGACTTGCTCTTCGCCTCCTCCCACTGCCGCTGACGCGACGAGAAGGAGCAGGAGAAAGAGTTCGTCCTCCCGGTCGCCGTTGATGGAACAGGCGCAGAATGTCGCCGCTACGAACAACACCACCACGCCCGCGGCGGCGACGAACGATGATACGGAGGACGAGGTATTCAAAGGCCGCTCGTTATCGCCAAACGCCGAGTTTCGAGAGGCGCAAAAGATTGCGTTCAACATGAGCAACGAGAAGAAGAAAGAGGCGAAAGAGATGAGAAGACGGAGAAGGAAAGCGGAGAGTTCGTACGACGACGACGACGACGACGACAACGACGACAACGACGAAGGGTTCGATCTGATGAAGGACAACAGAAATGTAAACGCTTACGGAGAAACCATTCGAGTGGCGGATACGTTGGCGATGAACACCGAGTATAACAGAATCTCGCCGAGGAAAATAATAACGACGTCGACGACGGCGATGGCAAAACAAAAGAGCGCATTGAATGACAGCACGGCTGCTGCGAAGAAACGACGCGTCGATTTTCAGTTTGGCGATCGACAAACGGAAGAACAAGAAGAAGAAGAGAGAATGCACGCCGCGGACACGCCGATTCGAGAGACCGTCCCTGCACCGTCCGGCATGCACATGAACGACGACAACGACGACGATGGCCACCACCACCACAATGTCGAGGAAATAGAAGAACACGAAAGAGAAGAGAAATGCAACGAGGACGACGATGGAAGCAACGATGAGTTACCGCTGAGGGAAATATTTCGAGCGAAACACTTAATCGACCCGAGAGACGCCTCGCAGTTGGCGCCCATTCTCGATGTGCAAGTATTGCGCGACGAGAGTTTTGCGAACGACGAGACGGATCATCGAGATCATTATTTGGCGTACGAAATTGACCACGAGATTCGAGACGCGACGGAAATTTCAGTGTGGAAGATAGAAGATAATAGAAGAGATAGCAGTAGCACTAGCGGTAGCGATAATACTAGCGAAGAAGAGCGAGAGATGATGAAGAACGGAAAAGACTCCTCCTTCAAGAGTACGTTTAGAGGGACGGTTTTGATTGGTAAACCGAGCGATCGAGACGGAATATCATCATCCAAAAAAGGTAACGGTAAGATGAAACGGTGGGCGTACTCGGTCGCGCCGAACGGGTTAGTTTTCACTTCCTTGTACACGAAATCCTCGCTCCTTTCGATGGATGAGACCGAACGTACGCACGGGAGTAGCGACGACGACGACGACATGTTCGACGACGAGGACGAGGAAAATTATTTTTCGTTGGACGGAAGTACCTCCGAAAGACGACGTACATTTCCTAGGAAATCGGGCGTGTACGTGCACGTCCCCGTGGACGTGAATAAAGAGATTCAGAACGATTCTTCTGAAAAGAAAAGTCGACGCTCGAGTGGTCGACGGAGAAGTAGTAAACGCGGTGCGAGCATGATGATGGGCAGCGGCGGTAGTTTCCCGTCCTCCTCCGCGAAGGAAGAAGAACAGAAGAAGAAAACGTATTTTGAGCTTCAATCGCCGGGGATGGCCGGGAAAGTTCATCCGCGAAAATTCGCGTCAGCTTTCAGCGAGGAATACGACGAGACCGTCTTTCGATTAGCCGGCGTTGGCGAGGAAGGGAAGTGTCGACTTTGGACGTGGTCGTGTGATGATCATGGTTTCGCGCCTGACGACGATTCCACGAAATCAAAAAAGACGAAGAAGAACAGAACAAAATTCGCGACGGCAAAAATGTGCGCAAAATCTGTCACGAGCTGTAAAGACTTTGAGATCCCGACGTACAAATCTCACTGCGTCTCCCGAGATTGCGAAATTACCTCTCTGTCGTTTTCCAAGGACGGGAACATCTTGGCGTGCGTGTTCGATAAGAAACACGTGGTCGTTTGGGACGCTTCGACGACGCGCGTCATTTTCAGCTACTACTGCACAGAGTACGAGATTGAAAACGACGGATTGCGCGTTCTGGACGATGCAGTTGACATTAGCAATAGACAAAAACACCAACGAAAGACATCGTTGACGAGAAAGTCCTCCACGCCGAGCCGTCGATCGAAGAGCGGTTTTAATGCGGAGACGACGGCTGGTGGCGGTCCGATTTTCTTCTTTGGCAACTTTCGAAAGATTCCAAACGGTTCCGGAGACGACGAATCGCTCGATGCAGACGGCAGAAAGAAGAACGTAGGCCCATCTCATCCTTTTTCGATCGCCACGTTCGCGTGCGCGTACAACAAAGAGCTCGTCGTCGGTCCGAACGCATCTTGGGAAAGTCCGAAGAACGGAGACCTGGTATCGGGCGTCGCGGTGTGCCCAGATGTCTTCGTCGAGGAAGAAGAGGAAGAAAATGACTACGACGACGATGAGGAGGAGGAGAAGAAAAACAACAACGCACAGGAGGCTAATAAGCGAAACACCACTATTAACGTCGTGGTCACGAACGCTGGCCGTTTAGGCGCATTCGAAGCTTTTGGCCACGAGAACGAAGCGACCGACGCCTACGAAGGCTTGACGTTTACGAAGCAAAGCGCGTTCGAGGATATCTCTTCAGACGACGCGGACGACGACGACGACACTAAAAGTCGAGGAAAGAAATCGCGAAAAACAAACTTCCTCTGCGCGTCGCACGGCAAGCTCTTCGCCATCGCGCGTCGCCATCCTGGATGCGTCTCTCTTTACGCGCAAAAATAGAAAAGAGAGAGAAAAAACAAGAAGCCAAAAACAAAACCGCGGCGAAAAACTTTGCATCGTAAATGTGTTTCTCTTTCTATAATATACACGCATTGACAAAAACTCGTGCACTACAAAGTAACTCTCGCAGTTATTTCTCTCTTTTTTTGTCTTTCTCTCCGTTTTCTTTTTCTTTTCCATCGCTTCGCGGCGAGAGACGCGTCCTCGCCTCTCGCTCTCTCTTTCGCAATCGATCCTCTTCTTCTCAACCCTAACACAAAGAGTCTCTCTTCTCTCTTCCATTTCAGAAATGAAAACGCGCTGCTCTCTATCTACTTCTACAATCTCTATAAATACACGAGATTAGTTTTAAAATTATCCCCAATTCGTCCTCCTCCCGATCCCACCTCTCAACTGCGGCTCTTGTTTCGTTACGTACGCGCCTTGGTTTTCCTCCTTTTTCCAAAACCCGACCGTTTTCGTCGGTTGGTGCCACCTCTCGATCATCTCTTTGCTGCGATTAAACGTCGACTGTAAGTGCTGCTCGGCTTTCTTCGTCCTCGTTTCCGCGCACTCCATGGAGGAGAGGATGAAGCGCGTGATGAAGTTTTCTCTTCCGTTGTTTGTCGACGACATCTCTCTGTTTAAAACGACGCGTGCGCTTTATTTATGACCACCAGGAGCGCGTAAAGTGACAAACATTTTTTCTCTGAAAAGGGTTTAGGGTTTTCTCACTGTGTCATTTAGGGTTTAGGGTTTAGCTTTAAACGCCGGAGAAGAGAAAAAAAGCGCAACGGAGAGAGACGACAAAAACTTTCGCGCGCGCGCGATACGAAAAACAACGCGATGAACGACGACGACAACGCAACGGCGGTTGGAAAAGAAGACACTAATTCGACGTTTTCGTCGCTTCTCGAAAAAGCGTTCGGGAAACCGCACCTCGACGACGACGGGCGTTTGGAAGCGCTGGACGGTTTACGAAGAGAGTGCATTCGTTGTTCTGAAGGAGAGAAGAACGCGTTGGAAACCGCGTTGAAAAACGCGCTGAAAGAGGAGGAAAAGGAAAATAACTCCTCCGCGCTCGTTTTGGCGAAATGTTTTTCGCTCCTGTCGTCGACGAGTTTGACTACGAGCGACGACAGTTCGTCTGTTTCACTTTCGGCGGAGTTTTTGGAGAGAGAGTACGAGAGGATGTGCGTTATTCCGACGAGAGCATTTAATATAAAGAGTGCTACTACTACTACTAATAACGGCAGCGGCGAAGAGGAAAACGCCGCGGACGTGAAGCGAGTTCTGTTCGCGCTCGATTGCTGCGGGAAGATTGCGCTTTTCCTGAGCAACAACAACAGTGGAACGGGAGATGGTTCGGCGATGGCGAAGATGTCGCGTCGTTTGAACGCGTCGTTGACGAACGAAGTGGTTAAGTTTTGCATCGAGAAGTTATACATCGTCGAAGAGGGAGGTAGGAAAGAGGCGAATCGAGAGTTGTACACGGCGTCGGTGGCGTGTCTCTCGGCGCTGGCGAAGAAGAAGCGCGGCGGTCACAACAACGAGGACGGCGGGTGCGCGTTTACGATTGAAGACGTAGGGAGTTTGTTGAAGTACGTGGAGAAAGGGACGTCGGTTGGGGACAGTCGAGGGACGTTGGCGTGCGGCGGGAGTTTGAGAGTGTTGGCGTACTTGATGCCGACGTTGTTGGAGCAAAAGAGACGGAAGTATGGATTAGCGAGTGGTGGTGGTGGAGGCGAAGGGACTGCTGCCGCCTCCGCAGCCTTCGCCTCAACCGCGGACGGTGAAGACGACGAGAACAACGACGTCGTCGCGAATTTCTTAGGCCAAAGACGAAGAACGGGAGTCGAAGAGATGGAGCTGAAGATGTACTCAAAGACAACAACCACGATTTCCGAAGAAGAAGGTAAAAGCGGCGGCGATAATAATAATAACAACAACAACATCGATAGCAGTAGCAAAAAATTAGACGTCTTCGATCACGTGGATTTCAACGCCGTGACTGCACTAGTCGGCAAGAAAACGTTGCAGAGCGGCCATCACGTTCCGGCGTGGATTAAGTCCGCCGGGTGTGAATATTTAGCGCACAGCGCGAGAAAAAAAGAAGATTTCGTTTTGTTAGCGAAAGCGTGCTCGGATAAACGTCATTCGTCGGTGCGCTTAGCCGCTCTGAAAGCTTTCGCGAAGCTCGGTTTCCATTCGAGGCCGTATTACACGCAGTTGATTTTATTCAACGCGCAAGATGAAATTTGTGAAATTCGCGAACAACTTTGCGAAACGTTGAAGAAATCGTGGCAAGGCAAACAATGCGAGCCGAAATCGGACGGCTCGGACGATTTGAGGTTGTTTCAGACCGCCGAATGCGTCGGCGAATTGATGCGAGACCCGGACGCCGGCGTGAGGGCGAAAGCGATCGAGTGTTTAGGGTACGTCAGAGGCGCCGCGAATACGCGACGAACGGAAATGGCGAGGATGTTGCAAGGCGACTCAGACGAAACCGTTCGCGAAATGGCGGCAGATTCCTTGGCGAGATTAGGTTTTTTGAACGTGAATACGGGCGAAATCACCGCAGACGGCAATTATCGAACGGCAAAGTTTCTCGCGAATAAGCGATTGTTCTTACAACTCATCGCCGCGGAGCAAGCGGCGATTATTCAAGAAATGGGAGGTACCGTCGGACACGTGGCAATAGCTAGCGGTGGCGGTGGAGGCGGCGGCAACGGCGGCGATGGATCGAACAACGACGACAACAACGCGAACGGCGCGTTCAAGAAATTGACCAACACCGCGACTGGCGTAAACGGAGCCTCCGCTAAAATCCTCACGGACAAATCGCAAATCATCAAGCTCGAAAAGATGAAAAAGATCAAAGTGAAAGAAGGCGACACCATTCGCGTGTTTTGGCAAGATGACCAGGAGTGGTACGAAGCGAAAGTTGTTGAAGCCGAAGATAAGAAGAGCGGTAAGAAAACAACGAAGATTTGTTACACCGAAGACGGCGTCGAGGAAGAGATTGACATTCGAAACGAAAAAGTGGAGTTGAGATATAAACCGCACAAGAAAGGGTGCAGGACGCAATGGGTGCCGTGCGGAAATCAAGAGTCGGAAAGGATCAAAGAGGAGAGAAGGAAACACTTCGCGATGCAAAAAGCTTTGAGAGAGGCGGAGAGGTTGGCGGAGATGGAGATTCGAAGAGAGCAAAGGGAGGCGGAGAGGAAGGAGAAGGAAGAGATGCGAATGTTGGAGGCTTTGCGCAACGCAGAAAAAAAGAAGTCAGAACAGAAACAGAGTGACGCGATAGATTCTGAAGCTCCGAAAGCGGCGACAACAACAGCGGCGGCGGCGGCGACGACGACGACGACGACAAAGACGACAAAGACGACAACGACGGAAGGAAGATCGAGAAATGGCTTTTGGAAAACCATCGCGTTTAGCGGTGGCGACGGCGGAGCCGTATCAAAGAAGGAAGGAGACGCAAATGAAGAGAATGCGGAGAAAAACAAAGAGGACCAGGAATCTAACGAATCTAACGAAGAGAAGAAGGTAACCTTGAACGACGCCGATATCAAACTCCTCCGCGGTTTAGTGAATCAAAAGATTAAGATATATTGGCCCTTGGACAAAGTCTGGTACGTCGCGGACGTTTTACACTTCGACGAGGAAACGAAAAAACTGAAAGTGTTGTACGTGGAAGATCAACTGGAAGAGGAAGTTGAGTTATGGACGGAACGGAGTCAGCAGTACGTGCCGCCGACGGATTTATCTCACAAGGATTTACACGGCATCACGCCGCTCAGGGTCCCAGTCGAAGTCGGCGGCATCGAAGGGTATTTAGAAATTGGCGCGAGGAGACACGAAGAGTACATCGTGTTCAAACCACCATCGGCGCCAGGGAAGAAACGAAAGAGTTTAGATACCGCGAATAACGACAATGCCGAGAACAAAACTACGAAAAAAACAAAGTGGCACGCGATGAAAGGCTCGGACTTTGAAAGAAAATTCAACAAGCTCGTAGCCGCCAACGCTCAGCGCCGATGGCGTAAAAACGTCTTGTACAATCCTCGAGGATGGAAAGACTGCAAAGAATCGAATCTATCCTCGAACAAACTCAAGCGCTTGTATGGAAAAGAGAAGATACCTTTAGCAAAATGGTTGGTCAATCAAGGTGACCAGTGGGGCGGCGTCGTCATCGGTAAGACGATTGAGTTGGATTTGAATTGCCATCGAGGGAATGAGTTCGTGTTCAAGAACGGATACGCGGCTTTTGAAGAGGAAGAAAGAGAGGGCGAAGATGTTGATGAAGAAGGTAAAGGAAAGACCGAAACGGATTGGTTGCTTTGTAAAATCACCGATTACAACGTCCAATCGGGCGAACATTTGGTGTGTCCGATTGACGATAAAGGAATCATCGCGGGAGACGCCGTGTGGATGGTGTTGGCGTCGCAGCGCACAAAGCCGAGAGGGGAACCGGAAAACCTCGAAAATGCAACTTTGAACGCGACGGTGGAAACACCGACCGAGAACGACGCCGCAGCCGTTAAAGAAGACGAAGAAGAGATAAAAAATGAAGCAAATGTGCACATTTCTGCTGATTAGAATAAAAATTAGAAATGATAACGCTAGAAATAGACGTAGAAAATCGCCCACACAACCCTCTACATATTTGTATACTTTTCACGGCGCGGAGTGCGGCAGAGCTCGGCTCATTACATGCAGAAAGATTTTTCGTCAATCATGGTGATTCTCTGAACACGTTTAAGTTTAAAATCATCGCCGCGTCCGCGCTTCATCCTCCCATCATCTTCGAAGCACCCTCGCGCGTGCACGAAAAATGAACCCACTCTTCCTCTGCCAAAGAGAGACGAAAAACAAAATACCACGAAGAACGATTGGGAATATCGCGTTTTCTCCTTCACTTTTACACTCAGAGGCACAATGAATTTCTCTTTTTTTCGTAATCATCGCCAGCATTCCGGATGCAAAAACGAACGCGCGCCGCTCCGCGAAACGAAACGAGAGAGAGAGAGAAAAACGGAAACGAGATGCAAAAAAAAAATACGAGAGAGAGAGAGAGCACCACGCACACGGATCGTTTCATCTCCGAGTTTGCATCCGCGCGAGCCTGGTTCAGCCGGATTATGTCTATCACCAGGTATCTCAGTAAAACAAATTCAAGTTTGTTGCGCATCATCACCAGCGCGCGCTGACGCGTTATCGGAACTTTCTCTCTCTCTCTCTCGGAATATACGATTTGGTTCAGAACTTAAAAGTGCTTCTTGAAATCATCGAATAAACATCGACAAGATTCTCATATGATCAGATTCTTATAGTTTTTACATCATCATCACCGAAAGATGCGAGAGAGAGAGGGAGGGAAAGAGACAGTTTCAGAGCTCCACCGCGCGCGCGCGCGCGCGTATGTGCGCGCGCGCGCTCGGGATAGAAAAAAAATGTATCGCATGTCATTTCATTTTTCGATTCTTTTTCTTCTTCTTGTTTTTTCTCTCTCTCTCTCTCGTTTTTTACGCGTCACTTTTTTCCCTTTGTGTGTGTGTGTTTTATGGGTACATGCTCAACATCACGCGCGCGATAGCACACCTCACGAAGCACGCTCGCGACACGAACGCAATCACAAAAAAGATAACAACAAGAACCGCGATGTTCTCGTCGTCTCTCCGAATAATGGACTCTAATACGTTTCGGTCGTCTTCGAGTTTTGTTTCCACGTTTTGCAAAAACGAGAAGAGTTGGACCAAAACCACCCGGCGGCGGAACGACGATTTCACGAGAAAGAAAAGAACGATGCGGACGTCCATCGAGAGTCGATTTCGCGATTCCGAG
>Ga0181559_10000355_pt1 | contig 41264 bp, 31 predicted proteins | sample 011ome_21_FD_133752 | JGI IMG/M metagenome (GOLD analysis project Ga0181559, IMG submission 133752) | Coastal salt marsh microbial communities from the Groves Creek Marsh, Skidaway Island, Georgia - 011508AT metaG (megahit assembly) | ecosystem: Environmental > Aquatic > Marine > Intertidal... | reverse complement strand
GAGAGAACGGAAAACCATTCAAAGTCGCCATAACAGCAGTCATGCGAAAGATGATAGTACTGATGAACCGATTGCTCGCCGATCCCAATTTTCAGCCAAGCTTATGAACACAGTTGCTACCAAACCAACGCGGCACGGCGCAAGCGCGGGCCCTACAATAGGAAACCCGCCCACTAAAACCAAACGCTAACCGCCAAATGCCGACCGCAATTCAACTTCCCAAAGATTATCCAGCACTACGAACGCGGAGAGCTTCTCCTCGATGAAATGATCACCCCCACCTACTCCCTTGACCGCCTTCAAGAGGCCTTCGAGGACATGCTCGCCGACCGGAACGCCAAAGGCGTCATCGTATTTGACTAATGCTCTCTGACAATTCGCTCGAATTTCAATGGGAAGGTCCCATTTGAGGCAAATTGGGCCACGTAGAGATTGCCACGCTGGTCAAAAACAATCCCGTGTGGGTGGCGAAACAGATGGGAGTTGTGCTGCATCCCTACGAGCTTCCCATTACCGTCTCGCCTGCTCTTTCCTCCTAGATTCGCTACGACATTAAAATCTCGATCCAAGAACGAAATAAAACCGGCTGCATTTCGATCCTCTGGCCAGTTGTCCCCCAAATGAGGAATCACAATGTGATCGTCGAAAAATACGATGTCGCGCGGGTTCCCTCCAGGCAATGGAATCGTATCAATCCATGTTCCGCCTAAGGCAAAGCGCTTCAGGGTCTGCTGGTCGCTCATCGCCAGAATTAGAATCGGGTTCCGAGGATCGGACATATCCAAACCGCCGCCATGAGGACCCCAGTGATCTAAGCGAGTTTCCCCATCACCGAGATCCCCCCCAAATGCGCTCAAGTATTTCCCCTCCCCACTAAATCTCAACACGTAGTCTCTCCCGTATCCATCCAGTACGAGAAGATCTCCATCGGGCAACACGATCGTTTTGGACGGTCGAAAATCGTCTGCCGACTCATACAACCCCGACTCTAATGGACATGAAATCGTCATTAATATATCACCCCTGAGGTTCGTTTTGATGACTTTTCCATTTTTGTCATTTGTGGTGATATAGAGAAATTCCTCTCCCTTCTCCAGCGACAGAGTAAGCCCGTGGGCCTGAGGAGCAAAGTCACCCCAACGGTCCAGCAGTTGACCTGATTCGTCGAGGACAACAATGCAATAATCTGGATTTGTATTCGCCAAATAGAGACGTCCTGCACGATCTACAACCATGGCGTGACAATGGCCCAAGCTGAGTTTCGCAGCAGCCTCTGAACCCCAACCCGGGAGATATCGAAAACGAAAATCGCCTTCGCCGACAATTAATCCTTCGCTAGGCGGCTGATACGAATCAGCCGCAATGTGAGGTGTTTCGTGGGCGAGTCCTAGGTTTGTAACTATTGTGCAAAACCAGAACAGCCACAGACATCTCCTCATTGTAGGAGCGGCTTTACGCCGCGATGCGACCGTAAATCGCGGCATAAAGCCGCTCCTACGAGATTCAAACTTCACGCTAGAATATCCTTCACCACGTGACCATGTACGTCGGTCAAGCGATAGTTGCGGCCTTGGAATTTGTAGGTGAACCGCTCGTGATCAATTCCCATCAAATGCATGATCGTGGCCTGAAAATCGTGCACATGCACCGGATTCTCCACGGCATTGAACCCAAACTCGTCGGTCGCTCCATAAACCATCCCTGGTTTTATTCCTCCGCCGGCCATCCAGACCGTAAACCCATACGGATGATGGTCTCTTCCCCAGCGAGCGTAGTTCTCAAATTCTCCCTGTAGGAAAGGTGTCCGTCCAAACTCGCCTCCCCAAATCACCAAGGTATCATCCAGCATCCCACGTGATTTCAAATCCTTAATCAGGGCGGCACTGGGCTGGTCCGTATCCATACATTGGACCTTCAATTGCCGGGTCAAATTATTGTGTTGGTCCCAACCGGCATGCATCAACTGGATGAAACGTGTGCCCCGTTCGGCCAATCTTCTCGCCATGAGACAGTTGTAGGCAAAACTCCCCTGCCGATGCACATCGGGACCGTACATCGAGAGAGTTGATTCCGATTCGCTGGAAAAGTCAGTTAGCCCGGGAACGCTCATTTGCATCTGGTAAGCCATCTCGTATTGGGAGATTCGCGTGGCGATTTCCGGATCACCATAGTCTTTGAGCTTCTCCTCGTTCAGCTTTGCCAGATCATCCAGCATACTACGCCTCAGCTCCCGACTGACTCCGTCGGGATTTGACAAATACAATACCGGGCTTCCGCTGCCGCGAAATTTCACACCTTGATATTTCGTAGGCAAGAAACCGGAGCCCCAATAGAAGTCGTAGAAGATCTGACCACAGGACGCTTCCTTGTCCCGAGAGGTCATAGCCACAAACGAAGGCAAGTCTTCCGCGTCCGAGCCGAGCCCATAACTAAGCCAGGCCCCCATGCTGGGACGGCCCGGAATCTCCGCTCCGGATAGGAAATAATTGATACCCGGAGCATGGTTGACCGATGTCGTGTGCATGGACCGGATAAAGCACAGGTCGTCCACGATCTCGGCCGTGTGCGGAAGAAAGCTGCCTAATGTGATACCGCTTTTCCCATACCGGGCGAATTCAGTAATATTCGGCAAGAGCAGCTTCTCCTTGGTATCGGTCATGGAACTAAAGCGCTTGCCCCCTAATACCGAATCGGGAACAGGTTCCCCTCTCAGCTTTGCCAGCATGGGCTTATGATCAAATAAGTCGACGTGCGATGGGGCTCCATTCTGCAGCAAGTAAATGATACGCTTTGCTTTCGGGGCAAAGTGAGGGAGACTCGGGAGGCCAGATGGAGATTGAGCGAACGCTTTCGGATCGAGCAAACTCGCCAGAGCCACCGAACCGACTCCTTTCGCCGACTTCCCGAAAAACTCCCTGCGTGTAAACTGTCTCTTCGAATCAAGTAATGGGTTCATGGAAACTTTCTAAGGTAGGGCTGGCACTTTCGCCATATCGCGTATTCAAATACGGGTAGCGGGCGATCTCCGAGCGCCCACAAGTCATCTTCAATATTTTGGGCGCTCGGAGATCGCCCGCTACCTTTTTCAACAACTTCCTCATTCCTTCGTAATCGTCTCATCCAGATTCAAGAGCATTAGACCAAGTGTTGACCATGCCGCATGCTCAACAGGGTCTATCTTATCGTTCCGTTTCGATTCTCCGGCACTGGCTACTTTGAGAGCCGCATCCGGGTCGCCAGCAAAGTGGGAGCGATACTTCTCCAAGGCGGTTTTCAGAGTCCGCTGTTCCGTTTTGCTTGGATCCCTAGCCGTCGCCATACGAAAAGCAGTCGCTAACCGCTTCGCGTCACCTCCTTTGAACTCCGTTAGCAATCGTTCCGCAAACCCTCGGGCCGCTTCGGAAAAAGTGACATCGTTCAGCGTGGTCAAGGCATGCAAAGGCGTATTCGTTCGCTTGGCTTTGACTTCACAAACCTGACGCGGGGTCGCATCAAAAAAGAGAGGTGGCCCCACGATGCGCCTCCAGAAAGTGTACAAACTTCTTCGATACAGATCTTCTCCGCTACCCTGTTCGTATTCGATAAACCCAAAGGACGCCTCCTTCCATATTCCCTCAGGCTGATAAGGCATCACGGGGGGACCTCCTTGAATTTCATTCAGCAGACCTCCTAAGGCTAAAGCTTGATCTCGAATCATCCAGGACGGCATGCGAAAACGAGGCCCGCGGGCGAGCAGTTCGTTTTGCGGATCGCGCTCTCTGAGCTCTGGTGTCACTCGAGACGATTGACGGTAGGTTGCACTCGTCACAATCAGTTTGTGAAGCTCCTTCACATTCCAGTTACTCTCGCGAAACTCGACCGCCAGCCAGTCCAACAAGGCTTCATGTACCGGCGGCTTACTCTGAACCCCAAAGTTCTCCACCTGTTCCAAGATCCCTCTTCCAAAATACTGCTGCCAAAACCGGTTAACAGTGACTCGCGCCGTAAGCGGATTGTCTTCGGACATCAGCCATTCCGCCAGATCGAGACGGTTAAAATCACCGGTCACCTCTTCGCCATCATTCAATGCGGAAGGGAAACCCGTCGTCACTTTTTCTCTCGGCTGGTCGTACAGACCGTTTTCCAGAATGTGAGTGTCCCGTTCCACAGTGTCCTCCATGATCATCACGATAGGTCGCGAGTTGCTATAAACATCGAGATCTTTGTAAGCGTCGATGTAGTTTAGCGTCGCCTCCACATACTCAGGTTCGGTTTCGCTATAAACGGCGATGATCTCCGTTAACGGTTCGGGCCGGCGCTCGATGACCGGTTGCTTGAGGATTCCTTGAATGGTTCCATTCGTAATCGATTTCGCCTTTTCCGACTCGATGGCTAGCGCTCCCTCTTCTCTGGGAAATAAAGCGCGTTCCACCTCATCCAACTGGTTCGCCGCGATCCGCTTCGCCTCTTCCAGCTCTTCGACACGGCGGTCGTGAACCTCCGTGGTGAGATCCAGGATTGGCGGCGTATGCGGATTGCGTCCCTTTCCCGTAATCTCAGTCTTGTCAAAAAATGCCATGAGCTGATAGTACTCACGCTGGGAAACGGGATCATACTTATGATCGTGGCAACGAGCGCATCCCATCGTCAACCCCATCCAAATCGTGGATACCGTGTCGGTCTGATCAACCAGATAGTCAATTCGATTCTCCTCCGCAAGCCGCCCCCCTTCTCCATTGATCATGTGGTTTCGCAAAAATGCGGTGGCGAGCTTCTGTTCCATCGTCGGCTGAGGCAGCAAGTCGCCCGCGAGCTGCTCGATGGTGAACTGGTCAAACGGCATGTTTGAATTCAAAGCGTCAACCGCCCAGTCGCGCCAGGGCCACATCCCCCGCTCGTCGTCATTCTGATAGCCATTGCTGTCAGCATAACGGGCGGCATCTAGCCATTCCCATACCATGCGCTCCCCATACCGAGGCGACGCCAACAGCCGATCAACCACCTTCTCATAGGCACCCGGCGACCGGTCCGAAAGAAACGCTTCGACCTCCTCCAGGGTCGGTGGGAGTCCAGTCAGATCCAGCGTAATCCTGCGAATGAGAGTCTCGCGATCGGCTTCTGTAGAAGGAGTGAGCCCTTTTTCTTTCAATTTGGAAAAAACGAATGCGTCAATCGGGTTCCGCTCCCAATCGGGATCCCTTTCGGCAGGAAGCTTCCCTCGCGCCGGCGGAACGAATGCCCAGTGGGCTTCATACTTAGCGCCTTGCTCGACCCATTTTCTGAAAAGCTCCTTTTCCTCGTCTGTCAACCGACGGGGGTGCTCCTCTGGAGGCATGCGTTCCGAATCATCTTCCGAGAGAATTCTCCAAATCAGCTCACTCTCGTCAGGATCCCCTGGAATAATCGCTGCGTATCCTCCCAAATCCTTGGTTGCTCCCTCGATTGAATCTAATCGCAGGTCTGCTTCCCGAGTATTTTTGTCGGGTCCATGACATTGGAAACATGTATCCGACATGATGGGACGTATATCATGATTAAAGGAAACCAAGTCGTCCGACTCTTCCGCATGGATTAATCCGGAGTGAAGCGGTCCCCAAAGCAGCAGAACACTCCAAACCATGGTCCTTTTCGCAAACTGGATTTTCGGGAATCGGGAATTCATGGGGTAAATGTAAAAACTGACGATGTTGAGCCTATTGTCCAGAAAAGAAGAATAGCGATGGCTCGCCCAAAGCATACAATGAAGAGAACCCTTCTCCTATTCACGATTTACAACTGCTCACGCGCCTACCGTTCCAGTATCTGCACAGCCTCGCGAGGCAGCCAGCAATCAGAACCGTCTTCCAAGCTAGCCAAGAGCCATTCTCCTCGCACCTCCAACAGAGAAAGCTCCATTCCATTGTGCAGAGGATCGGCATAAGAAGACAAATAGGAATACCCGGGACCCTTTCGCCCATACACCTCATCCACAATCAAAACGCCTTCATCCGGTCCCGCAATAAAATCCCATCCCAGAAGCAGTCCTTGCATTATCACCGCTCCAAACAGCACGCCTGACACGGTCAGCCAAACTCGATTCCGGTACCGTATCCAAAATAGAGCCAAGCCGAAGGAGACCAGCCAAAGCAGAGAAAACATTGCCTTTTGCCAACGAATCGGAGTTTCTATCGATCCTCGATCATTCGAAAATGAGTCGAGTCTAAGGGCTCGGGCGGCTTCAAGGCTCATCGCCACTCTCTCATCAAAGGGCGTTCGCGTCTGGGCTTGTCGGTAATTCGCGATCGCGCGGCCGATTTCGCCGGCTTTAAACCAGGCGTTTCCCGCATTGTACCAGGACAAACCCGCTCGAATCCCATTCGCAGCGCAGCTTTCAAACTCTAGTGCAGCCGCGGCAAATTTGGATTCAGTCATTTCCGAATCCAAGCCCTCCTCTGCCGATTCCAAAGCAGCTGTGAAAAGGGCTTCCGCTTCGTCCCAATCCGCAGCGCTCAAGTATTCCGCCTCACCCAACGCGACTATCAAAACAACGGATACAAGCCCTTTTTGAAAAAGCTCAAAAACGCGTTCTCCCAATCTTCCCGTTCGCTTGTTCTTTTCAGGCTCACCTGCTCCAGGATCGTAGTTTCGAGTATCGATCTCTCCAATGGTCGACTCAATTTCATCAACCAGATCCCTCTCTCCTTTGGCCGCCTCGAGAAGTCTCGCCACATCCTTCGCCGTTAAAGCCGCTTGTCTTCGTTCAAAGCAGGTCGCAACCAACTCCCTGAGCGCTTCAACGTCATCCTCCCCTTTCGACGCCGCTCGCTTAAATTTTTCAAAGGCTTCCCGACGGATTCGATAGGCTTCGTCTATGGCGCGTCGCCGCGCTTCCCGCACCCAAAATGAGAGCCCATAAAACAAGATGGGCCCGAGAATAACGAACGCCCATAGGCCATCGGCCAGCAGGTTCACGAGTTTATCCATTACATCGCTCATAATCGTCGCGTCATAGTTGTGCCATATTCCTTCGCTGCTGCCGATAACCGAATACTGCGCTCCAGGAATTTTCTCCACCGGGAAGTAACCCATGCCATCTCGAGCCGAGATTTCAATAGGTACGGGTCTGGTCCGAATCAAGCGATAGTCCGCTTCATCAGGATTGAAGATCTGTATCGCCAAACTGGGAAAGGCGCTCGACTCAACCGACAGAGGTCTTGCTCGGGCGACAAACGTACGGCCGTTTGGCTTCCAAATTTCATTTACCTCCTGCCCCACCCAAAAACGGTTTCGCAACGACGCTTGCCGACTAAGATCTGGCAAATCCAGCATTTCCGAACAGACATCCGAATTCACCTCAACACGCACCTCCATTAACTGCCCCACCTCGGCGGTCGCGGGCTGAACGCTCACCTCGATTGAATGGACACTGAAAAGTCCGCTAAAGGATTCCAGCCTTCCTTTACCCGGGAGGGGAAGCACTTCGATTTCAATGGGGCTCGAGAACGCGTGCAGCTTTTCGTGGGGCAATGAACGGTCGACCGCCTCAAAGAGGGCATTGTTGAAATAGGCAGCGTACCGATTGGATTGGGCATTTTCAACCAGAAGTCGGGAACACAGCAGACGTGTCCGCGCAATCTCGAACATCCCCGATTCCTCGAATCGCACGAAGACAGAAAATCTCAGTTCACCCAAATTGGGCGGAAACGCCTCTTCCCCGCTAATCCGATGAGCAATCGCGCGTCGTCCTCCGACTGGCAGACCGAACTGCTCTTCCTCCGGAACCACACTTCGCGGAATTACCACTTCAATGTCGGAATCGTTAAATAGATCTGGATACAGACGCAGCGCCCGCATCTGGTTCATTGGCAAATCACAATGCCAAATAAAATCCAACCGCAAAGGCTCTCCCACGTAAACCTGAGTTTTCTCCGCCTCGATGATGAAACTCATCGATTCGGAAAGATGAGGTTCGCCCACGAGCAATTGGCGCGGGAGGGATCGCAAAACTTCCCTATCCACCTCGACCGCAAGGGACGGAAAGTCACGCACCCCAGTCCTAAGAGGCAGGAATCGAACCGACAAAGCGTAGCTGCCACGTTCGTCCTCTTCGAGTTTCACCACCTCCGAGTCCAAAAATCGAATCTCATCCGAATCCTCAATCGGTTGGAGGATCGGCTCTTCCTTCGCATCTACAAAGAGTAACGCAGTGGAAACCTCATCCACAAACCAGCTGGCTTCCATCATTTGAATACGAGGACCTTCGACCGCTGCCGGAACATCTTGGGCTAACGCAACCTGAACCCCCATCGCCAAAGCAATGCATACAAGAGTGCAAGGAGTTCTGGAAGCTGGTAGGGCACGACGGCCCGGTGTACCGCACAAGCCGCTCAACCAACGCGGCACGCCGGGCCGTCGCGCCCTACCTTTAAAGGCAGACAAAAACATCAGCGTTTTAATACCCGCACACATAAATGGCTTATTGAAAATACTGCTCACCAGTCCTTCTCCACCTTTCCCGCATTGGCTTTTGCCCGCTGCTCTTGTCGAAATTGCTGGCTACCCATTTCCTCCATGAGCACATCTTCCGCGGAAAAGTTAGGAACCGGAAGCGGCTGCATCAGGGAGTCCTCCCGGAATTCCCCTTTCATGGGAAGCGATGAAGCGACCGCTTCCCCTGGATCCGTATCCATATACTCCTCCCAGTCTTCATCATCCCACTCTCCTTCGCCCTCATCGTCGCTATTCGAGGCAAACAGATCTAGTATTTCCTGGAGCCGGTCTATCGCTACGGACTGGCGAGCCCGAGCCGCCGGCCAGTAACGCCATTGCGAAAGCAGCTCCTCCGCCTCCAGTTGCGCCCCCACTGTTTTTCCCATTAGTTCCAATGGACGCTTGAGGATGGTCTCCAACCCCTTCCCGTCACTTGCCTCGGCAATCGCGCTGGCCATCGAAAACTCATTGTCTAGCTCAATCATGTAGCGTTCGATCGCCTGTCCCTCGGAGCGGTGCCGCTTTTGACTTTGCTCAAACTGATCCGCATAAGTCGACGCGTTTTCGGGCGGTTCTTGAAGATCGCGTGAAGGCGACCTAACATTCCGGCTCGCAGGCCGTCGCTGTATGTCGACACTCTCCACATTTCGCCTTAACTCTGTCTGGCCTGCTAAAAGCGTTCGAATCCTCTCGAGGAGCGCCTCAATTTTTTCATCTCTTTCTTGCTCCTTCTTTTCTTCCTCAGCCACCCGCTTTTCCAACACCTCCATCATTACCGCGAGAGAGTCGAGTCGCATGCTGGCTCTTTTAAATCCCGGGCGTATTCGGGCTGCTTGGAACAATAGATTCTGGGCAAAAAGGGCAGACGAAAGCGCTTCCCTCGGAGAGCTCTCCCCCAATACTTCGGCCTGACGAAAATTCGCCAGAGCCTGATTGAAAAGCGCGGCGGCGAGATTCACGGGAGATTCGCCTTGCCTCTCCATCTGGAAGGCCAGTTCTCCAAAAGCGACCCCTGCGTCATTGAATTTTCCATCTTCCAGCCAGTCCAGCGCTGTTTCGAAACTCGCCGACTCTAGCTCTTCTTGCCCACTAGCGGGCTCACTGACAAGAGAAGCTCCTAGCAAAAGTGCCAAACTTAACGTCCCCTTTCCTCGATTCGCCAAACCGGAAGCCCAAAGCGACAAAATGAGAGCGATCGGTAAAATCAGAAAAGAGGCCTCTTTATACACCACGTATCCCGTATCGCCATCGGATCGAATCGACTCCTTTTCCTCCGCAAAGGTCTCGTAGATCTCCCCCAGGTGGAAGGGCAAAGTCCCCACGTTGGCAAACTCGCCTTCCGGAGTTTTCCGAGCTAATTCAGCCAACTCACTATCGTGGAGCTTGGTGTAAACGACTTGCCCTTCATGCTTCAAGGGAATGCTTTCCCCTTCCTCATTCAGTATCGGAATTCTGGATCCTGTTACGGAATCACCAATTCCTACCACAAGCAGGAACACCCCACTCTCCTTCAAGCGCTCCGCAACTTTATCAATGCCCGGACCATGGTCCTCGCCATCGGTCAGCACAATCAAATCCTGAAATCCTCGCCGCTCGGGATCCAATACCTGGTCAACTGATTTCTCGATCGCCGAAAGCAGCAGAGTGCCACCGAACTCTACACTTCGTGGCTGGACTTGAGAAAGCATGTAGCGAACAAAATCGTAGTCCGAAGTTAGCGGGCAACTAATCGAGGAACTACCGGCATAGATGACTAGACCAACCTCTTCCCCTACAAATCCATCCAGGCAATCCCGGATCCCTTGTTTAGCCGCTTCCAGTCGCGTAGGATAGGCATCTTGGGCGAGCATGCTTCGCGACACATCCAAAACGAAGACGACATCCCGACCGGACTGCGAAATAGAGAATCGCGTGGGATTGTACCCCGGTCGGGCGAGCGAAAAAATGATGAGAATAAATACGCCCAGCCAGATCCAATCACGACGTTCTACCGCCACTTCTCCAGAGTGACCCAACTTCGATCTGGCGTCTTGACGCTTATACTTTGCCCGATTCAGAAGCCACCACAAGGGCCACACTCCAGTGAGCGCCAATAGAAACCAGGGCCATTGAAATACGATGTCCTTCATGAGGCGACCCTCAGCCAAGTGGTTTGCAGTATCATACGGCCACACAAAATTAGAAGCGCCACTGTCAATGGCAGCCAATACCATTCTGATACGATCTCAAAGGAACGCGTTTCTATACTCGAGCGCTCTAGGGAATCAATTTCCTCGTATATCGATTTTAGAGACTCATAGCTGGTCGCTCGCCTGAAGACTCCACCGGTTTCATCGCTGATCCTCTGAAGCGTTAGTTCCGCGGTGGAGAACTCAGACTCCTCAAAGACCTTGTCGATTCCCTGAACTCCGCCGGCATCCCCAAGACTAATCGTGTAGACGCGAATCCCCCACTGCTTAGCCAACCCAGCCGCTTCAAGGGGCAAGTGATTCCCAGAGTTATTTTCCCCATCTGTAAGCAGAACCACAATTCGACTCTCGATCTCCGCGAGCTTGCGCGAGGCATTCAACGACTTCAGTTCATCCAAATTCTCCAATCTGGCGCAAGCGAGGGTCAACGCGTCCCCATAAGCGGTACCATCTTCATTGGGTCGATCCTGTATCTCTAAGTTCCCTACAATTTGGGCCAAGGCCTTGTGCCCAAAAGTCAATGGACTGCGCGTATCCGCATACCGGGCAAAGCTGATCAGTCCAATCAGATCACTCGACCGCCCCGTCAGGCGCTCCCCATCCCCCAGAATGAACTGCTCCAGCAATTCCTTGGCAATCTCCATTCTAGTCTTGCTCCCTCCGCCGGGAAGGTCGATCGCGCGATCCATGCTGCTCGACACATCTACGAGTAGTTCAATCGCGATTCCCTCCGCTTCCTCAATCGATTCACTCGATCCGGCTTGCGGTCTCGCCAAAGCAATCAGCAGCCCTCCGTAGAAGAGAAGTTCCAACGCGGTAAGCAGCCACAGGTAGCGAGCCCGTCCCTTCTTTAAGTTTGCCCATTGTCCGAGTGAGGCAACCGTCAAACCTATGGAAGATGATTTCCGCAATGCGACCCAAGCCGCCAAAGGAAATACAAGCAGAACCCATGGATAAGCGAAACTCATCGAGAAAACTCCTTCCGCAAACGGTCTACCAACTCATCTATACTTCCATTTTTTGAATACAGTATTCGTTCAAAAAACTCAACGAGTGAAGGCGAGCAGACCGACGAATAGTCACGCAAAAAAAGCTCCATGTCGCTCATGGGCCGCTTTCCACTCTCCAGCTTCGCCAACAAGCCCTCCACCGCTTCAATCAACGGTGACCTCTCCCCGTCCTCAAGTCTATCTACACGAGCATTTCTCCTCCACCACAGAAAAGCGCCCAAAGCAACACCCGCTAACGCAACCAGAACGGAAATCCACCTGCTTCTTTCTTTTTTTGCTGACTGATCTACCAGTAACTCTGGCGCATTTGAATCGTTTTCGACACCAAATCCTTGAGAGGTAATGACAACCGTTTCCAAGGGAATCGGATCACTATTAGCATTCGATTCACTCTTTAAGCTTCCCCCATCGAGAGCGACACTGCCCGATCGACTAATCTGGTATAAAACCATCCACTTTTGTTCGTATTCGCCGTCCTCAGACTTCCTCACTGGAAACGGCTGGGTTTCAAGAAAACGAGCGGATCTGTGTCGGGGCTCTTGCAACGCATACCGCGCATAGGCGCTAAACCGGATAGACACCTCTAACTCAACCAAATCGCCAGGGTAGTAATCCCGTTTTCGATCCAATTGAATCGAGACGGATTCTGATCCCAGTGCGACCCATCCGAATTTCGATACGACGAAAATCAGCCCAATCAGTATCTGAGTTCTAGTTAATGTATTCAATTTGAACTGTATTCAGCCTCCAGACTCCCCAGCTACCATTCGTTGCCTCGATTTGAAAAACGCCGCTAAGACCGATACACAATCGTCGCCTACCTTTAGATCGATCAGATCAACACCGCAATCGAGCATTTGCTCTCTAATCCGGGAATTCTTAGGATTCGGCTTCCCCACTCCCGTTCCAAAATCAACCACACGAGCCTCTCCTGATTCCGCATCCCTCACTCGGGCCAAGCCCACGTCCGGAGTTTCCAGCTCAAAAGGCTCTATCAAATTGACGGCGATCACGTCATGCCGAAATCCCGCTGCTTGAAGGTCGATTTCGTAGTCACTCGCATAGTAATCGGAAACCACAAAGGCTACCGAACGTTTTCTTGCCATATGCCCGAAGGCATCTAGAGCGACATCGATACGCGTGCCTGTTCCTTTTGGCTCGTACGAGTCAAGCGCATCCAGGATTCGCATACTCTGTTGACGCCCTTTTGCTGGGGGGACCACGAGCTCAACTTGATCTGTAAACAGGATCAGACCCACTCGGTCATTATTAGACAAGGCCGCTAATGTCAAAAGCGCACAGAATTCGGATACCGTTTTTCGTTTCGCCCGGTTCTGATCACTCAACGTTGACGCGGACAGGTCGACCAAAAGAAAGAAAAACTGCTCACGCTCTTCTACATAGCGTTTCACATGCGGAACTCTGGTGCGGGCCGTAACCTTCCAGTCCATCGCCCGAACATCGTCGCCTGGGACGTAAGGACGAACGTCTTCAAATTCGATTCCCCGCCCTTTGAATACGCTGCGATATTCTCCAGCCAAAACGTGCTCGACTGGGCGGCGACATTTCAACTCGAGCAAATTGAGCCGACTGTCATCGTTAAGACTCATTCCTCAACAATTGGAACGTTTTCCAGGATCTGAATGATCAAGTCATCCGAACTCAGGCCTTCCGCCTCTGCCCGATACGACAGGGCGATTCGGTGCCTCAATATATCCCCCGCCACATCCTTGATATCCTGGGGAACCGTGAACTCCCGCTGGTTAAGAAGGGCGTAGCCGCGAGCGGCTAATGACAAATAGATAGTGGCCCGAGGAGAGGCTCCAAATCGCATGTACCGGGCGATATCGAGGCCATAGCTTTCAGGATTACGGGTGGCATCCACTATTCGCAAAATATAGCGCTCCACCTTCTCATCGATGTAAACCTTGTCTAGCAAGGTCCGCATCTCGAGGATTTCGTTCAGGTGGATGACAGGATCAACGGAAATCTTCGGAGCGGAACGGGCCATACGTCGCATAACCTGATGCTCCTCATCCATACTCGGATAGCCAACCTTCAGCTTGAACATGAACCGGTCGACCTGCGCTTCTGGGAGCGCATAGGTCCCCTCTTGCTCGATCGGATTTTGCGTCGCCAGCACCAGGAAGGGATGAGGCAAAGGAAAGGTCTCTTTCCCCAAGGTTACTTGCTTTTCCTGCATGGACTCAAGCAAGGCGCTCTGCACCTTGGCCGGGGCTCGATTGATTTCGTCAGCTAGTACCAAATTAGCAAATACAGGTCCCTTTTCTGCGGAAAAATTATGCTCCTTTGGGTCGTAGACCAGACTTCCAATCAGGTCGCTCGGCAGCAGGTCCGGGGTAAACTGGACGCGACTAAAAGTCGCTTCCATAGAGCGGGCCAAGGTGGTGATGACGAGTGTCTTGGCGACCCCCGGGACCCCCTCGATCAGAACATGCCCATCACAAAGCAAGGCGAGCAGTAAACGGTCAATCAATGCCTCTTGCCCGACTATCACTTGCGATAGGCAATTGCGTACATTTTCCAGCTTAGCGCAGGAATCCTCGATCAAAGTCTTCATAGATACGTGTTACGAAAAACTAAGCATTCGAAAACGATCGGAAAGGTCAACCGTAGGAAAACGCCAGCAAGCGGCATATTCCAAAAGGAACAGAGGATCGGACTAGACCTCCTCGATTCAAACAGAAACGACCGTGCCCCTTGGGGAGAACCCGATATCGGCGGCCCTAGGCTCCACAAGACTACTCCCCTTCAATTATTTCGGGGACTTCGATCTGCAGGATATAGAAAGGAGTACTATGTTGGATCCGCTTCAAACGAATTCAGCGGATCAATCAACCCCGAGATAAACCCTATTTCTTCTTCTTTGCAGGAAAAGAGGCGAAGAATTCGTCGGCACTCAACTTACCGTTTCCGTCTGTATCATGCTTTGCGAACGCATTCCCCATTCGCTTGGCAACGGCTTCTGCCTTGAATTCCTTGCTGTTCTTTTCCGCGGCTCTTTTGGCGGCGGTCATTTTCACGGCCACATACTCCTCTTTCGAGAGGCTTTTGTCGCCGTCCTTGTCTCCATCAGTGAACTGCTTCTGTTGAAACTTAGTCGCTGAGAAGGCTACCGTTCCCGCCAATACGAAGGCAGTGAACGCTTTGATGATGGGTGATTTTTTCATAATGGATAACAATTAAGGGTTAGCGTCTTGCTAATTGTGCTCCTTTCTAGTCCATCCGCCTTTTAGCGAATGGGGAACACGAGTACATACACACCCTCGATAGACCTTTCCAGCCACTTGGCGATCCTATTTAGCATGAATCCAGTCTTTTTTTTCCCGTTCCCGAAAGACGCATATGCAAGGGGTTGCATGCTTGAAGCTTTGAAAAGAGCTATCGAATCCTCATTGGCTTGACCGGTCCTGCCCACTGTGAAAGTTCTTCTGATCACTAGCGCCTTCGTCATTCTATCCGCCGCCTTTGCTCAAAAACCAAAGGTATGGATCTACACTGATATGACGGACGATACCCTTCCCGGTCCGAACAAGGAAGGAACCATAAACGATCCCGACGACATTTCTGCCATGGCGGGCTATCTTCTCATGGCAAATCATTTCGACACACTCGGTATCATTGTCGGAAGTACACACCGGTCTCAACACGCGGATACGCCCCACCAAGGAAAATGGGCCAACGATTTCTTTGGCCGCGCCTACCGCGAGGATGTATTTCACTTGAACAATGAAATCGGCGGCTATCCAGACGATATCCATTTCGTCCAGTCGAGCATTAAAGAGTCCGCGGAAAAGTTTGATCCGAGTAGGCCTTATCGTTCACTCAAGAACTATCCCACTGTAGAAATGCTCTTCCGGGCAGCCGAGACCGAATCGGATTTGATCAATGTCCTTTGCTGGGGATCACTGACAGAACCTGCGATTCTCGTCAGACATTGTATTGAAACTGGAATGACAGATCTCCTGGATGGCCTGCGATTCATTGCCCACTGGACTAATTCGCCATGGAGGCAGGGCTCGATGGAGCACCCTGAGAACGTCGCCAATTGCCGCGAAGACGCCCAAGCCTGTGCTTACTTGAAACAAATGGCTCTCAATGGAAGGATCCTATTCTATGAGTGCGGCGCGATCGGGCAGCATGGAATCGTGAGCGGGAGCCCTAAAGGCACAGAGTATTTCGATGCGTTTCGCAGCAGCCGACTCGGCACCCTTTTTGTAGAGGGAAAATTCGCCCATGACTCGGTCGATCATTCCGACGCCGCCACCTACTGGGCGCTATTAGGGAACTGGGGCGTAAGCCTCAATGACATCATGAGCAACGGCACCAACTTCCCTGAAATAGAAAAAGCCAATGAAGAACGATTCCGGACCTGGTCGCCCCGTATCCACGATGAGCTGCGCCGCCGCTCAAGCATTGCAGCGGGGAGACAGTAGTGCCTTCATGAATTACCAAAAGCCCGACAACCTAAACAGGTAGGGCAACGACCTCCGGGCGTGCCGCCCTCGAAACTCAAAAAACGCGGCAGGACGGGGACGTCCTCGCCCTCCCCTCTTACCACTGCTCACTCACACGGCTTTCGTCGTTGACCGCTGTTTCGTAATAGTAGTGCGAACAGGGAATGAAGATGCTTTTCTCCACCTCGTCCCCTTGCAGGTGACGAATGAATGACTGCACGGTGCCCACCGCCATTTTCCGAGGAAACTGCTGAGGCGTATCGAAGAGCTTCTTCTCGAAAACCCCTTGCTTCCCAGCAGGAGAGGCATCGAAGGCGACAATCGTAATGCGGTCGGTCAGATTCGCCTTGGCTACTGCAGCGTAGGCTCCCAAACCAGACGGATCATTGATAGCGAAGATCCCAACGATATCAGGATGGGCTTGTAAGATGTCCGTGGTTACGGCGAAACCTTCATTCCGATTCCCCTTCCCATTGAGCTCCGTGACGATTTCCAGATTTCCGCCATTCTTAGCAAGGTAGTCCTTAAACCCTTCCACACGCAGAATACAGGAAGTCACTTCGGGCAGGCCCACAATAGCGATCTTTCCACGATTCCCCGTGGCCTTCATCATGCTCTTCCCCGCTAATTGCCCTCCTTGGAAATTGTCGCTGCCAATATGGGAAGTCACCATGTCCCTGACTTCGGGATCATCGATCTGGATATCGAAAGTGAAAACGGGTATCCCCGCAGCATGAGCTTTTCGCACCCCTTCGGCCGCCGCCTTCGAGTCTGCAGGATTTAGGAAAATTGCATCGTAGCCCTGGGCGACAAAGTCAGCTAGCTGAGAGTTTTGAGCCGCCCCATCATTCGCTCCATCCAATGCGACTAGGCTGTATCCATATTTCGATGCCTCTTCCTCCATTACATTAGCGATGAGCTTGAAAAAGGGATTGGTCAGGTCCATACAGGTCATTCCAATTTTCCCTCTCTCCGTAACAGACGATCTCTTTTCCGACCCCGAGTCAGAACAGGATACCAATAAAATCAGAGGGAGCAAAAGAAGAATGGAGAAGAGATTTCGACTATTCATACTAGGGATAATTTGAATCAAATCCATTGATCCGCTTTTGCAGCGATCTGGCAAGCGATTAACTTTTCATGTCAAAAATGTTTAACACAACCGTTTTTCGGCCGATTAACTCATGTTAACTATTTTTGACATATAGTAAATTAGACCTGACATCCAAATGATTAACAATCTAACCTATCGCGAAAAGACGCTTTGGCTAAACCTGCCTACCACGCTGGCCCTCCTCGGGTACTATTTCCTGTCCGTCGCAACCGGGAATCTCTCCGGGGAAGCGGCGATTTGGCTCTACTTGAAGGTCGTCTTTGGGATCGTTGTCCTCGAAATCATTGTTCTCTCCGTCTTAGCCTCGATTCAGAAACCCGAGAAACAAGACGAAAGGGATCGATCCATCCAAGCTCGAGCCTACAAGTACGGCTATTTCGTTCTCATCACCGGCTTTGCCATTACCCTCTGGCAGATCTCCGTCAACGCTCTCGCCAATCGCGCGGACGCTCTTCCGGAAGGAGAGCATAAAGTAGCGGAGATCGTCAGCGCTTTCAATGCGACCGCAACACCCTACATAACCATCAACATCATCCTGCTGACCCTTGCCCTCGCCGAACTCGCTAAATCGGCTACCCAGCTAATCTACTACCGGAAAGGCGTGTAGCATGGCCAAACTTCCGATAGAAAACGCAATCCGAACCTTCCGTTTTCAAAACGGAGAAATGACGCAGCAGCAACTCGCCGACAAGGTGGGTGTAACGCGGCAAACCATAATCGCCATCGAGCAGGCCCGCTACTCACCCACCTTAGAACTCGCATTCAAAATAGCCGCCACTTTCAACGTGACCCTAGATCAGGTTTTTCAATACAAGCCTGAATGAAATGGGGACGAACAGCAACCTAAGTTAGCCGGTGAACTCTGAGTGCCCACATATAGATGCGACAATGGGCGCTCGGAGATCGCCCGCTACCTTCCTCTCAACAATTGCCGCAACCCTCCGCTTTGGCGGGCTTTGTCGAGTAGCACAGCGAGAACAATCACCGCGCCGAGCGTGAACATCTGGGCGTAACTTTTGATTCCGAGCAGGTTCATCCCATTTTGAATCACCGCTATAATGAACGCCCCAATCAGAGTGCCAAACATTCTGCCCGAACCTCCCGAGAGACTCGTTCCCCCCACTACTACGGCAGCGATCACATAGAGCTCGTACATATTGGCCATGTTGGGTGCCGCCGCTCGCACGAGAGAGGCTTGCAAGCACCCTCCAAGCCCGGCAGCCAGTCCACTTACGGTGTACACGAGCACAATCACCGTTCCCACCGGAACACCGGTCAAACGAGCCGCTTCCGCATTTCCACCCACTGCGTATATATACCGCCCATAACGTGTGTGAGACATGAATACGTGGGCGATTGAATAAACGACCGCCAAAAGAATGACGGTATTGGGAACTCCCAAAAGCCTGCCCTGCGCTAGCAAAACAAATGAGTCTGGCACTTGATCAATGGAAAAACCACCCGTCGTCATGAAAGCGAGCCCTCGCGCCATCATCATGATTCCCAACGTAACGATAAAAGCGGCTACCTTGAATCGAGAAACCAGCCCTCCTGCAAACATGCCTATGAGCCCGCAGCTGATAGTTCCGGCAAAAAAACCGAGAGCAACGGCCCAGCCCGAAGCCTCTGGGCCACCCATATGCTTAACCACGGTGGCTCCAATCACCGCAGACAACGCAATCAAACTCCCTACGGAAAGATCGATGCCCGCCGTGATGATGACCATCGTCATGCCAATGGCGATGATGGCGATCACCACAATCCGCTCTACAATGGCGAGGAGATTGGAGGCTTTAAGGAAATCAGGCCAAAGTTTTTCGCTTGGCACGACTATCTCAAAGGAGTCGAAAGCGGGATAGTTTTGCTCGATTTCCTCCAATACGAGCCACTTGGAGGCGTCCCCACCAGTAACGATTCCAGCGAGCGCACTAGTCTCAGCCACAAGCCCATCCAGCGCATCACGCAGGTCCCTAGGTCCACCCACAACCAGCCGGACATTTTCTCTGTTTGCAGAAAGCACACTCGCATACACGTTCTCCGCCATCGTAGCCGAAGACGTGTTTTCCGCCCCTACGACGAGGACAACTCCTTCGGTTGAAAACTGATCCAAAACAACCTGGGTGAGCTCCCTTTCAGCCGCAAGCCCCTCTCCCGACTGCCGATTCAGGGTCAATGCGCTAAACAAGACGCAGAGCCCTCCGAGAGCGAGCACCATGCCATATTCACCCAATCCGAAATTTGAAGTCTTCACTCTCATTTTGCGAGCACCTGTTCTCCTAGAGCTAATTCCAGCACTTCCTCCTGAGACGCTTGCTGGGCATCATTGACTTCGCCCTGAATGCGTCCCTCTTTCATAACGATTATCCGGTCGGACATTCCAATCACTTCTGGAAGTTCACTACTTATCAATAGGACCGATTTGCCCTCTTTCACGAGTTGGTTGATCAACAAGTAAATTTCGTATTTGGCCCCAACGTCAATACCACGAGTAGGTTCATCAAAAATAAAAATATCCGCATTTCTCTGTAGCCATTTTGCAAGGACAACTTTTTGCTGATTTCCTCCGGACAGTTCCCCAACTTTTCGAGAAGGATTGGATAGCCGGATTTTCAAACTGCCGACATAGCCCTTGAATGCGTCGACTTCCGCGCCTTGATCAATGAAGACATTTTTTTGGAACTCTTTGAGATTGGGTAGTCCAAAATTTTCGACAGACGAATGAATGAGGATCAACCCCTGCTCTTTCCGATCCTCAGTCAGCAAACAGATTCCACGCTCAATAGACTCCCTCGGATTTCCCAAATCAATTTTAGTCCCGTTCAAAAAGATCGATCCTGAATCCGCCGGATCCGCTCCAAACAACAATCGAGCCGTTTCGGTTCTTCCGGAACCCACAAGCCCGGCCAGCCCCAAAACTTCACCCTCATGGAGTTCGAAACTAACATCCTGCACAGCGCGGCCCCGTGACAGTCCTTCCACTTTCAAGCATACGGAACCCCGGTCTACATTTCGTTTGGGGAATTCCTCCTCCATGGGACGACCCACCATCCATTCAATCAACTGGCTTTTGGATACATTAGCTACAGCCGATTCGCCAACGGTCTCACCATCGCGCAAGACCGTAATTCTATCCGCAATCGCGAAGACTTCCTCCAGCCGATGGCTTATATAGATAATCGATATCCCTTCCCGCTTTAAATCCTCGATTATCGCCAAAAGTTTATCGACCTCTTGCTTGCTAAGCGCCGCGGTCGGTTCATCCATAACTATGATCTGAGCATCCGCCGCTAGAGCCCGGGCAATTTCCACGGTTTGCTGTTCCGCAACCGTGAGATCCCGACATTTCGCTCGAGGATCAATATCCATCCCCAAGCGATGAAAGAGCTCGCGAGTCAGATCGTCCTCGCGACTGTGGTTGACGAATCCATGGCGCGTCACTTCCTTACCTAAAAAAAGGTTTTCGCTAGCAGTCAGGTTTGGGGCTAAATTAAACTCCTGATAGATGATCGCGATTCCGTGCGACTGAGAAACGGATGGTGTAGTGAGCGACACCCTTTGCCCCCCTACTCGCATTTCTCCAGATTCCGGTAAGTGAACGCCACCGAGCGTTTTGATGAGCGTGCTTTTCCCTGCTCCATTCTCTCCAACCAAACCCAAAGCCTCCCCTTTTTGCAATTTCAGTGACACTCCCTTCAAAGCCTTTACCCCTGGAAACGTCTTCACGATATCCTTCATCTCAAGAACAGGTGTTCGCGAATCTGAGGAGGTGTCGATCATAGGGAGGTAGAAGAAAACCCACCGGTATCAGGAATTTGCCCGGCAAGAGCAAGCATGGAGAATCCATTGTAGCGGGCGATCTCCGAGCGCCCACATAGAGTTTAACTTATGGGCGCTCGGAGATCGCCCGCTACCCCTTCGGATCAACTTGATGTTGCGAGATTTCCCTTGGCAGCGCTCGATCCCCGGGAACGCCAAGCCCCCGCTTGGCATACACAAACCATTGCTGCCGAGCGGGGGCTCGGCGTTCCCAGGTGGGAAAACTCCCTACAAAGTCCCATTGTGGTTCACGATCACAGAGAAAGCGTATCGTTTTGTCTTTCCCGGTTCCAAGGGAATCAAATAGGACTTCTCCTCGATATCCATCGGCGAATCCTGTAGATCGTGATGACTCACCATGGGCTCGATACAGACAAAGGGCATCCCTGGAGGGGACCAGAGATTAACGTTGGGAAAATCGCCCAAATCTAGCGTTAGGTACGGCGCCTTCCCCGTCCTCCCAACACTAATCTTCCTCGCTTTAATGTCTTTCTGAAACATTCCTCCATTGGGGATACGAGAATCGTCCAAGGTAAAAGAGTCTTCGTTATGCAAAAAGGGCACTTCTGTTTCCTGAATCAAACTATCCACAATCTCACTACGGTTTACCGACAATTTCCTTGAAAAGCTAATCTGATAATCACTCCGATCCCTCCCATCCACAAAGGGACAATTAAAGCCGGGGTGACCACCGGTAGCAAAGTACATGGCTTCACCTCCCTCGTTCTCTATCACAAACTCGTTGGTCAATCGATTTCCCTTCAATCGGTAGATCACCTTGAAGACAAAATCAAATGGGTATCGCTTCCGGGTTTCTTCATTCGACCTAAGTAAGAAAGCGACAGAGCGTCCATCCCGACTTTTCTCAAACTCAAAGTCGGAATAAACCGCCATCCCCATTTTAGGAATCTCGTAGGAATCTCCCCTATAAGTAAAGCGATTGTCTTTGAAGCGAACGTTAACCGGAAACATCACTGGGGCTCGATTAACCCAATATCCAGGATCCCCTTGCCACATATACTCCGTATCTGATTCCTTATGACGTATGCTCCAAAGCTCCGCTCCTCGGGAATTGATCGAAACCCGTAGAGTATCGTTCTCAATCGAAATGATCTCGGAACCAAAGGATGCAACAGGAAACACCGCCATTCCCAACAAAAGCGAAAAAACCACCGCCCCGTAGGACCAGCGTTTGTGAATACCCTCTCTCAATCTTATCATAACCTGTATCGTAAAGTCTCCCAAATTCACCTTTCAAAACCCAGATAGTCCATCACCGCATCGTCCCCAATAAGAGCATCTGCCGGTCTAGGATGGGCTTCATCGAATACATAGAGTGCCTCTCGCGGAAGCACCGTCACAAAGCTCTCGTCGAATCCGTTATTGTATGGGATTCGCTTGTAGTTTAGCCCCAGATGATGGGCAAAGAACGGATAGACCGATGTCCGTTTGGAATAGCCATAGTCATGGCCTTCGTTAAACAAATGGACATGCTCCGCATTTTGCTCGGCATCATACAGAGCATAAACGCTTCGCACATAGGGGTACTCAATTCGCGGTGAGTTACGCGTCCAATCCGCTCCGTTGGAAACGAGCAAGAGAGGTCGCGGTGCGGCCATAGCGGCGAGTTCCACATTGTTCGTCTCATGATCTGCCCCTTTATGGATCGGCATGCCGCTTTCGCAAACGCAGCCTCCAAAGAAATGAGCCGACACTTGTACGACAGGAGCGGATACGGTTATGCGATCGTCAATCGCCGTCAGAACGAATGTCTGCGTACCTCCGCCTGAGCCACCGGTCATGCCAATTCGGGAACGGTCCACGTCAGACCGCGAAATAAGATAATCGAGTACCCGTTTGCTGTTCCAGGTCTGCAACAACGCAGCAATGGGCATCTTATGAGTGGTTTGCATCGCCTCTGCGTAGCCCACCATGTCATACGCAAAAACGATTGCCCCTAGCCGGGCAAAGGCCGCACTCCGCCTTTGCACGTCTTCCGTCAATCGCTTGTCCGCGAGATGTCCGTGGGGGCAAAGAATAGCAGGATTCCGCTCTGCGGGTTTCAAGGGCGAATAGAGATTCCCCGTGATATAGAATCCGGGGAAGCTCTGGATGGCGATATTCTCAACGACGTAGCCATCCATCTCCCGCCGACTATGAATAATGGGATTAAAGTTCCCTTCAATCTGCGGCATCTTCTCCCAGTATAGCCCTTCCAGGATTCCCTTGCGAATCGACGCCGCTCGCTTTTCCCACGAGGCCTTGTCCTTCCAAGTCCCCCCGTACTCCTTCATTTTCAGGTTCGCCTCCGCCGGAGTCCAGTGATGCCCCACCCTCAGCTGATCCTTCGTAATGGCTTCGTGAAGAACGAGGGGGACAGAGTCTGCCGCGGCAAAAACGCCAACGGGGATTCCTAAAACAACGAGGAATGACAAGATCTTAGCATTAGTATTCATAGGGACCTTAAAGACGGGCATCAATTCAGAGATAGGGGTTACGGGAGGATCACCTTGATTTCAATCTCCAGACCTAGCAAGCGATTTCAACCGTCTGCATCCCATTGCCCATAAGGGGATTACCGAGCATATCACACGAATCACACTATCGCCCCGGTTTATTCCTTCAAAATGGGCGAATAAGTCCTGAGCGATCAACGTCTTACAATCATCTCTCTGTGAAATTTTCCTTTTAAAGCCGCCGATCGCGACAGCAAGTCCCTTCGATTCCGATAGTAGACTAGAGTCCCTATAATTAAATGAACCGAAAATAATCAGTTGAAACCACAAAAAGCACACAAGTCACAAGAGATCAGGCTATTGGGGAATAATTCAAATTCGTCTGACGGGTGAACGGGTTATTCGGACTTAAAAGTAAGTAAGCGGCTCAAATTGTGATTCTTGTGCTTTTTGTGGTTAAATTCTGCAGCGGAAATTAACATGAAGTCGACAACACCCTTTATCGCTCTCCTCACCCTACTCCTGGTTGGGTGCAACACCCTGAAAGAAACCCAAGTCAAAGTCGCTTCAGGAAACTACGAGCAGGCGATCCGAAACTCTGTCGAAAATCTGCGGAAGAGCCGAACGAAAAAGAAGTCGGCCGAGTATATCCTCATCTTGGAGGAAGCCTTTGCCAAGGCCGTTGCTCGCGACAATCGGAATCTCGAAAGATTGCGAATGGACCAAAGCGGAACGACTCTCGAGAAAATGTACAATATCTACCTGGGGCTTCAGCATAGACAGGAATACATTATGCCCTTGCTGCCTCTCTACATCGCGGATCAAGGCCGAGAGGCTTACTTCAATATCGTCAATTACAATGGCCTTTTGCTGGACTCGAGAAACCGCCTTTCCGAATACCTCTACCGTCACGCAACCGAATTGCTCGCCACCGTGGACAAACCCAAGGCGCGGATCGCGTACGAAAATCTCAACTACCTGGATGAAATCAACCCCAACTACAAAGAAACTCGAAACCTGATAAACAAGGCCCACTACCAAGGGACTGACTTTGTCTTGGTCAAAATTGTAAACGCATCCAACATCGCTTTGCCCAGACGCCTCGAAGACGACCTGCTCGATTTTGAAGCTTATCAGCTAAATGGCAGCCACTCCTGGTCTGTCTACCACAACCACTACATCGAGAATATCGACTATGACTACGAGATGGTTCTAGCGATACGCGACATTCTCATCAGCCCGGAACGGATATACGAAAAAGAGCTCATTCGAGAGAAACGCATAAAAGACGGCTTCAGATACAAGCTCGACACCAACGGAAACGTCGCCAAGGATGCTCAAGGCAATGACATCAAGGTGGACCAATTTGTGACTGCTCGCTCGGTCGTGACTGAATTCACTCAATCGAAGTCCGTGGCCATAGAGGGAAAAGTTGAATACCGTCTTTTCCAGGGCCGCGAGAACCTTTCCAGCTTTCCCCTTGCAAGCGAGTATGTATTTAAACACCACTACTGCACCCATCAAGGGGACAGTCGTGCTCTGAGCGATCATGACCGAGGGCTCCTCGAACACACCATCGTACCCTTTCCATCGAGCGAGCAAATGATCTACGAGACAGGCGAGGACCTAAAGAACCGCCTTAAACAGATCATCGCCCGGAACCGGTTCTAAGCGAGTCGAATAGGGCAACAAGTATTTGAATACTTGACTGGGCAATGTGAACGCAGGAGCGGCCCGGCGAGTCGCACAAGTCGTAGGGCTAGTGCTTGCCTGCAAGACCTTGCGCTTCTTGAAAGGCACAACGCCGCGTTGGTCAAATCAAGACCCAGCTTATTCGCCATAGCGCGAGCGCGAGCCCTACGGGATTCAGGCTAAAGCTCTGAGCTACGTGGGCAACAGAATCAGCGAAGAGCTAGGCTCCCCTCTATTCTTCTGTAGCGGGCGATCTCCGAGCGCCCACCATTAGTCACAGGATGTGGGCGCTCGGAGATCGCCCGCTACCCAAATTCTAGACGAGCACTATCGCTCGGTTTTCCTTCAAACGTACAACTCCGACAGATCGCCTTGGCTATCCGAGAATCCCGTATCGGTGATACTCATACGATTGAGCATCGTAAAGAGCAAGTTGGACATGGCCACATCTTCACCATCCTTTTCGTAGGTGAGGTACTGGTTGTGCTTGAAGCCCATATTGCCGCCACCCGCCAGTATAAGTGGATAGTTGTGATTATTGTGGGTGCGACTATTGGAAGTACCAAAGAGTACCGTCGTATTGTCGAGCAAACTACCATCCCCTTCTGGGGTGTCTGCCATCTTTTGCAGAAAGCGAGCCAAATTTTCGGCTAGACAGATATTCCAAGTGCCCTGGCGGATGAACCCACCCGGCTTGCCAGCTCCATGAGCGAGCTCGTGCTGACTGCCCAATCCCAACGCTTTGGAGAACTGGTTTGAAGTTTCGCCGTTCATTGCTCCGAGCATGTAGGTGATGGCTCGCGTTGAATCGGTTCTAAACGCCAAGTACATAAGATCGTACATGGTCTCCATATACTCCAAGGGAGCCTCTTGAGTAACCTCCAGATTGAGCTCAGACGCGTCCACCTTTGGCTTGGGAATATCTAGCCAATCCTGGCTTCGAGCCACCCGCTGCTCTATATCGCGAACCGAGGTCAAGTACTCGTCATACTTTTCCTGATCTTGCTTGCCCAGCTTGTTGCGAAGGGACTTGGACTGATCCATCACTCGATCCAGCAAGCTTGTCTCAGTTTTAAGGCGCCGACGCTGTTCGGCGATCGTTCCCCCATCAATTCCGAAGAGGCTATCGAAAATCTGCTGCGGCTTATCCAGGCCCGGAATTGGTTGGCCCGATTGGGTAAAGGAAAGCGTCTTGGACCGCGTCGGCATGCCGATGCCCCCATCGCTGGAAAGCGCGAGTGACGCAAAACGCGATTCGTGACCAATCTTAGCCGCCGCTATTTGATCGAAGGAAACCGTGTTAGTGAAATTCGCCCCGCTAAAATCCGCGCCGGTCAGGAATATGTCACCGGTATCATGCCCACCAATGTGACGGCCGGTTGGATGCGAAAGCCCGCCAATCACGGTCGTATACTTACGAAGCGGCTCCAGAGACTGCAGTACCTTCGTGAAGCGAAATCCGGATCCTTCTCGGACGGGAAACCATCCCCACTCGCGATCCTCGTGATCTTCGGCAGGTACGCTGGCCCCGTAGGGGAAGTGGATCGCGCAGAGTCGCCTAGGCAGGCCCGCTCCCGCCGATTTCGCCGCGTGGACGGGGGTTCGCATACAGTCTAGGAAGGGCAAAGCCAAGGCGACACCCGTCCCTTTGAGAAAAGTTCTACGATTTATGTGCCATGATTTTTCTGCCATAATAACACCCTCCGATAACTAACGGGTAAGAAACAATTCTGATAAGATAATAGATTCGATTAGATAATCCAGACGATAATCCCGCTCCTCAAACTGGTCGGTCAGATCTTCAACGATGGGCTCATCCGTAAACTCAAGTGTTCGACCCAATCCGTACGAGGTCAGCTTCACGACAAGGGCTCTCGCAAAATCGCGCCGCCGCTGCTCGAGAAGATAAGCTTTGAGGGACTCCGCTCCCTCGATCCGCGTTCCATCGTGCATCACGTCGAACGCCTTAACCGGGGCAAACGCTTTCTCGGTCCGCGTCCCGCCCTTCTCCATGGATGTGAGCCGAAGTGATTCCGATCGGTACAATCCAGTCGCATCGAATTCCTCCAAGGGAATGCCCCACGGATCGATTTTCTTGTGGCAGCTAATGCAGGCCGTCTTGTCGCGGTGAATAGCCAGCTGCTCCTTCAAGGGCAACTGGGCGAAACCGGGCGTCTCAGGATCTAGCTCGGGCACGCTCGCAGGAGGGGGTGACGGAGGGTCGTCGAGGATTCGCTCCAGAATCCAAACCGCTCGATCGATGGGATGGGAATCCTCGCCTGTGGAATTGCCTACCAGCATGCTCGCTTGAGTGATCAAACCGCCCCGGCGCGAATTCTCGGGAAGAGGCGCCCGCGACATCTCCGTGCCCACGACTCCCTCTATCCCATAGTGCTTCGCCAGGCGCTCGTTGAGCATGGTAAAGTCCGAATCGAGAAAATTGAGCGCCGAAACGTCGTTGCGGAGGATCTCCTCGAAAAACGCTTCCGTTTCCCGCCGCATGTCCGCCATCACCCGACTGTTGAATTCCGGATAGAACTCGGGATTGACCGCGACCCGCTCCAAGGCCCTCAGATCGAGCCATTGCTCGGTAAACTGGCTAATAAACCGTTCCGAGTGCGGGTCGGCGAGCATGCGCTGCACCTCCTTCTTCAGAGTGCGCGGCTTGAGGAGGCGGCCGCTTTCGGCCACCTGGAAAAGCGCCTCGTCCGGCATCGTGCTCCACAGGAAATAGGACATGCGCGACGCCACTTCATGGGCCGTCAAAGACCGGGCTCCCCTATTCTCGTCGCTCGGCTCAACCAAATAGAGGAATTGCGGCGAGATAAGCACCATCGCCAGGGACTGCTTAATCGATTCGGTGAACGAGTCGTACTGGCTCCGGATATCCTTGAAGAACTGAAGTGGCTCAGCGACCTCCTCATCGGTTGCCGGCCGCCGATAGGCCCGTCTAATGAAGCGGCGCAACACTTTCTCCGCATAGGCGACCTCGTCTGTGGGGACTTCGAGACCGGCAAAAAGAATTTGCTGGTGATGCTCAGGCGGCCAAACGGCGTGGTCGGGAGCGACGAATTCCACCCAGTCCACCACCAGCCATGGCTGTTCGGGATCGGGCTTGTTTAGCTCGCGCTCCTGCTCTCCCAGCCGAAGGTCGAGCACCTCTATTTTGTCCGAGCCATCGTCGTAAACGTTTTGCACGGTGATCATGAGCCCGGGGAAATTGGAGGGCGTTTCCAAAACACTCTTAAACTGCTCCAGTTGTCCTTTGAACTCATAGACTCCGGGGGAGTCCTCCGTCGCCCAGATATCGATGTCCTCGCCTACCTGCCCACCGGGAATGTAAGTGTCGGCCCGAATCCCCACGCGTACCCGCATGCGAGGCGGACCTTTACCTTCGGGTATTCTGGCATGGGCTTTCACCCTCACCGTGACTGGCCCCTCAGTCGGGTACTCCATCATCCGCGTCATAAACGCGTTGCCAGGCTGGATCTTGCTGGTGTGGACTTTCTCGATTTTCGCATTCCAGCGTCGGTCGACGTTGCAGGCGCCAAAGTGGTAGAACCGTTCCGGCTGCGGCCCTTCTACTAAAGCGACATCCAGCCCCATCCGTGCCGCTTCCAAGTAGTACTCCAACTGCATACCCGACATTCCCATGATTGAGCCATCGTTTTGAAACCCTCCCGGCCCAGCGGTTTCTGGAGGCAGATTCTTGGCGTAGTCCAACTCGACTCCTAGTAAATCCGAAAGCGTGTTATTGTACTCGTAGCGGGTAAGCCGCCTGATTACCCCACGCCCCCCGGTCGCTCGCTTGACCTCGGATGCATGCTCGAGACTCGCTGTTATCCAATCGATAACGGTCTGCCGCTCAGCCGCGGTGGGTTGCGGCTCATCCTCCGGCGGCATGTCACCCAAAATGAGGACATCATGCATGTCGTGCCATGTTTCCCCGTCGCGCCCATTGACAAAGTCCCGATTGAGGGTGTCCACCCGCAGATCATTTTCCTGCTCGTCCGGACCATGGCAGGTCACGCAGTATTTCTCCAGAATCGGGGCGACCTCCTTGTCGTATGAGATCTCCTTTCCGTTCGCGACCGCACACACCAATCCCAGAAGACTAAACGTCATCGTCTGAAATAAAGGTTTTTCAAAAACGGTGGGCATGGAAAACATCATTACAACGGCAAGGTCCTAAGAGAACGACAGAATTCCTACGTCCATTGCAACAATTGGACAGATGAAAAAGAGCTTTAATCCGCTTTTTATGCAGTGGCAGGGCAATTCTTCCGAGCATACCCTTCCTGTTTGCCCCTCCGAACAGCTTGACGATCGACCGCTGGATCTCTATCAAATGTAGATCCGATTTAACCTACAGCTGCTTCTAATCGTTTCACAAATTTGCGTTTTCGGGCCAACCCATCTCCAGGCAGAGGCCGGCTCCGGGAGCTATTTGTTCCTGGGGGTCGAACCGTTGGTGAAGACATCGAAGTCCTTCCTTCCCATCAAATCCGTCAGAAAGAAGCACCTCTTCGTGGGCGACGGCGACCGTGCTAAACGGCTTCCAATCCATACTCCCTGCGTGCTTCGTACACAATGGATAATGACGGAGAAATTCGCTGAAGTGCTCGAGATGAAAACGTCGATGGCCCTCACCGCCGACCGTACCGAAACCGACGCCTTATCGAGCATGATCCAGAATGAACGCCGCAGCGCCATGCTGGCCGCCGACGCTCGAAATTCAGGGGACGGACGTCTTGCCGCCTCAATTGAGGAGCGCAACCGGGACTACCAATCATCGGTACAAGATCTAATTGATAGCGGAGAGCTCGTAGAAGATGGGCTAGCCGATACAATCACGATCCGATCCTCAATTCTACCTCAGCTGGACATCGACGACGCCTACATAATTGCCTGCGTCACATACGACATCGAAGACCCGGATACCGGTAGCGTTTTACAAAGAGGAGGAAGCGCAAAAGTCCATTATCTCGGCGATCTCCGAATGGGAGAGATTCGCGAAATAAAAGTTCGTGCCGTCATGAAAGCCTTCAAAGAGGAAGGAGCCGAAGTCTCGATGCATTTGTATTCTGGCAATGGGGACCAGGTAGCGCTCAGCAATTCTCAAAATTTAAAAAGCCTAACTCCCGAACAGGCAAATAAGCTCAGAGAGCAGAGTCAAAAATAGCGCGTTTTGCTTCTCGCCTGAGCCCTCGCCAAACGCCTGGCGAAATACTCTTTGCCTCGCTTCCTGATTTAGTCATAGCCTCGAAACGGATATGCAGAACAAACAAGAATTTCCCGTACTCTCCCAAATCGAAGGCGTCCCCTCACCCTCCCTTGTGGTTTTTCCCGAAAAAATCCGAGCTAATATCCAGCTCATGATTGAGATCGCGGGCGGGCCCGAACGGCTCAGACCCCATGTCAAGACGCACAAGATGGCCGAAGTGGTCGCGCTGCAACAGGAATACGGAATACGAAAATTCAAGTGCGCCACGCTGGCAGAATTGCGAATGCTTCTCGCCTGCCAGGTTAAAGACATCCTCCTGGCCATGCAGCCAGTTGGCCCGGTTATAAAAAGTCTTGTCCAGTTTTCGAAGGAACATTCGGATACGCAATTTTCCACTCTCGTCGACAATCCCCAAACTCTTGAGACCATAGAGGCCGTTTGCGATCAATCGGGAGCCAACCTCGGGATTTACCTGGATATCAACTGCGGCATGAATCGCACGGGAATTGTTCCTGGAGAAGCGGCCAGAAAACTCTACCAACGCATACACCAAAGCGAATCGGTCACACTGGGTGGCCTCCATGTCTACGATGGGCACATTCGCGATTCGAGCATTGAGGAACGCGCGGAACACTGCCTCCGCGACTGGGAAACCGTTGACTCCTTCATCGATTCACTAAAGCAATCCACCTTGCCAATCCACAATATTGTCGCAGGAGGAAGCCCCACGCTTCCGGTTCACGCCAAGCGAGAGGGCGTTGACCTTAGTCCTGGCACAACCCTTCTCTGGGATTTTGGATACGGCGACGCTTTTCCGGATATCCCCTTTCAACACGCCGCCATCCTACTGACTCGCGTCTTGAGCAAGCCATCAGGAAATCTCGTGTGCCTCGACCTTGGCCACAAGTCAGTTGCCGCCGAAATGCCCCACCCCCGTGTCCGCCTCCTCGGTCTGGAGGACGCCAGCTTCATTTCCCAAAGCGAGGAACACCTCGTCATCGAAACCGAAAAAGCGGCCACCCTTTCAGTCGGCGACGTTATTTACGGCATACCGCGTCACATCTGCCCCACCGTAGCGCTGCAAAATAAAGTCGTTGTCGCCAGTGACGGAAAGGTCAGCAGCCACTGGACCGTCGTCGCCAGAGATCGCATACTCGTTTGATTTCAAACCCACATCACCCTGCTTCAGACAGGACTGGAGATGGACACACAGGCCAGCGAAGCTGACCGAAGTTGCATCCACTGGTTAAATCTACTTTCGCGGTTTTGACGATCAATCCCGCCTGTGGAGGGTGTACACCAAGATGGAATCCAAACATGCAATTCCACTTATGAGCATCATATGGCCCAGATACTAGAGTCTCCGAATCTCTGTCAATATCCGTAAAGGCTATGGCTATACCACCCGAGACCAATTCCTATCGGTAGTGGAATGAAAATGTAACCGATTCTTCATGACCAAAGACCGCCACCATTTCAGGCGTCCAAGGTCCATAGGGCGCTCCGTTCTCGATCGCGGTGCGGCACATGTAGATGCCGATCACTTTGGCAGTACTGTCGGGCAGCAGCTCCAAATCTTCCACGTATCCATCCTTAGTGAGGATAAAGCGGAGGACGACTTTGCTGTTGGACTCCTTGGCAGCCGCTTCATCGGCTAGCGAGTTCCAACGCACGCTGATTGCCTCAATCAGGCGCTCCATGTATTCTCCAAACTCGCTGAACTTCGCGTCGACCGCGATGGTGCCGGTACGCGAAACACCGGGCACACGATTGCCGCGGGGTCCCGGCGCCACTTTAGGAAGGCGGGGTCGCGGTCTGGGCGAGGGTTCGGAATAGTCGGAGCTCACCTGAGCGCTCTGCGGTACGACGAGCGGCTGGAGGGCGGCGGCTACTTGCTCTTCCTCCTCCCCTTCTTCTGCCTCCCCCTTCAGGTACTCATTAACGTTCGTGGGGGCGTCTGTTTCGTCATGGTCAATTTCGGCGAGTCCGGTTTCATCCGGATCTTTCTCTTCCTGCTCGCCCGGTACGGGGATCTGCTTCTCCAGAGGCAATGTTTCCACCTGCGGAACCAGCAACGGCCTTTCCTCAGCGGTCTCCGTTTCCTCCTGCTGCTGGCTTTCAGGAGCTGGAGGCGGCGCGATCTCCGGCGGGCTCAGGTCACCGGTCAAAAACTGGTTGGTCTCGATATCGTCATCGCTCTCAACCGATGGACGATTCTCGGGGTCAATTTCGTCCGGTTGCTCTTCCTGGGCCGCCTGTTGACTGCGAGCAGCAAAATTGTTGGTTTGGTCGGGCTCATTCTCGGGGGCATCCGGATTTGTCTGAGTGTAGACTTGCTCCGGCTCTTCCTCTTCAGGCGGCATCAGCTCGACCTCGTATTCTCTGAACCGGTCCTGAATCTCCGCTCGTTCAGTAGTAAAAACATCCGAGGGCATCCACAAGAAGCCGATCAAATGGAACAAAATCGTCCCAATCACCCCCGCAATGAGCGAACGCCGCGAAATCGCGCGACGGCGAAGCAAGGCATCCATTAGGAGCCTCTCCTTGCCTCGTCGATCCCGCATTCGGGTGCTTTCCTCTGTTGGAACGGTCATTCTCCGGGGTCAAATTAAACTATGACGCACAAGCATGGCCTTTGTTTCATCAAATGGCAACCCCATGATGTTTGAATGCGACCCCTTAAAGGACTGGATAATGAGATCGGTTCCTTCCTGAATTCCATAGGAGCCCGCTTTGTCCAGCGGATTAACAATCTGGAAATAGCGCTCGATCGTCTCATCGCTCAGCTCTTTGAACGTCACCTCGCTGCGCACGCCGATTGTCTCTGCAATCTGCCGAGACTGGCAGTGGAGCGAAACTCCTGTATACACAACATGGGTACGTTTTGACAGTTTTCGCAACATGCCTTTCGCATCGTCCATATCAACGGGTTTGACCAGTACCCGTCCGTCCAGGTGGACCGTTGTGTCAGAGCCTAGGACAAAGCGGTCTGGATATCGCTTTGCCACCCAGCCGGCCTTCAAATCCGCATTCTCTCGCACCATGGCTTCCGGATCGGAATGACCCGATTCATTCTCCTCCACCTCCGCAGGGATAATATCGAACTGGGCCCCCATGCGCTCCAAGATGTCTTTACGACGAGGCGAGGCGGAAGCGAGGATGAATCTAGCTGGATTAGATACACTCATAAGTGTCGGTCGCATTTGATAGGAATCCCTAATCAAATAGCCACGAAAAACATCCGCGGCAAAAACTTGCTCTTTGAGGGGCGAGTTGTTCTCTTCGTGAGCTTCCGCATGAAAATCGGACTAGCCCAGATAAATACAACCGTCGGCGATCTTCAGAATAATGAAGAGCGGATCGTCCGAGCCTACCAGGAATTGGTTTCCCAACGAGCGGACTACGTTGTTTTTCCTGAACTGGTTATTACGGGCTACCCGCCCAGAGACTTGCTCTTCAAGCAGCAATTCGTTCCGGACAATCTCGACACGCTCAAGCGGATCGCCTCCCAAACGGGGTCCGTCCCGGCCATTCTCGGCTATGTCGATTTGAATGATGAATCTGCAGGGCGACGCTTCCACAACGCCGCCGCCGTCTGCTTCGACGGAAAAGTCCAGGAAACGGGCCACAAATGCCTGCTTCCTACTTACGATGTTTTCGACGAAGACCGCTACTTCCAGGCAGCCCGGGAGCCGCTCGTCTTCGCACACAATGGCCGCACCATCGCAGTGACGATTTGCGAAGACATTTGGACCTCCCGTGAGGTGGCTCCCCGACAGCTTTACTCCACGTCTCCCACCGAATTCCTCAAGGGCGAGTCCCTCGATCTTCATTTGAATCTTTCCGCCAGTCCCTGGCACATCGAGAAAACCCATTTGCGTCGGAAACTCATCTCCGACATTTCGATGCAACTGGATTGCCCCAGTGTTTACGTAAACGCCGTGGGTGGAAACGATGAACTGATCTTCGACGGTCGCAGCATGGTTTCCAATGCCAAGGGAGAGATCATTGCCGGCCTTTCAGGATTCTCTGAGGAACTTCGTTTAGTCGAAATGGGCGAGAATCCAGTCTCAATCGAGGCCAGCTTCGAGCAATCCCAAATGCAGGATATCGAAGATGCGCTCGTGCTTGGGCTGAGAGATTACGTCCACAAATGCGGGTTCCGGAAAGCTTTAATCGGACTGAGCGGGGGCATTGATTCCGCGGTCACCGCCGCTCTCGCCGTAAAAGCCCTCGGGAAAGAAAATGTCACCGGCATCGCCCTGCCTTCTTCCATTTCTTCCGATCATAGCAAAAACGACGCGGAAGAACTGGCCCGGAATCTGGACATCGAATTCCACATGGTTCCCATCGAAGGAATCGTCACCGCTTCCGAGGCCATTCTGGAGCCTCTCATTGGCCACACGGAAAAGGACGTAACCGAGGAGAACATACAAGCGCGATCTAGGGGACTCCTCCTCATGGCTCTCTCCAACAAATTCGGGGCGCTTCTTCTAACCACCGGCAACAAGAGTGAACTTTCGGTAGGCTATTGCACCCTTTATGGCGACATGTGTGGCGGACTAGCCGTCATTTCTGATCTGCCGAAAGTTAAAGTCTTCGAGCTGGCCCGCCACATGAACCGGGATGGCGAATTGATTCCGGTCAATACCATAGAAAAGCCCCCTTCCGCCGAACTGCGTCCCGACCAGAAAGACGAAGACAGCTTGCCACCCTACGATGTCCTCGATGGCATTCTCAAAGCCTATGTCGAAGAAGGAAAGTCTAGCAGTGACATTATTGCTCTCGGATATGACACAGACGTAGTGAAAGACATCATACGCAAAGTCGACCTAAACGAATACAAACGCAAGCAAGCCGCCCCTGGTTTAAAACTCACTCCCCTCGCCTTCGGCGTCGGCCGCCGCATTCCAATTGTACAAAAATACGTTTCGTAAATACTATCGCCCGTGAAGTACACAGAAATCAATAAAGCCTGGATTTTTTTAGGTCGTCTCATCGGAGACCCCGACAAGTCGGTGGCTGACTGCGTCCTGCCGAAGCTTTACGCGAGGGAGGAGGCGACAACCCTGCACTGTTACATGGCGGGTCAGCCCTTCGACCTAGCTCAGGATCTTCGACGACCCGCCCAACAGTTTGCTCCCTTAATACAAAAAACACCCACTTTCTAAACTCCTGAACCATGTCACATTCCTCTGATCTCTTCGAACGCGCCAAGCGACTCATTCCCGGTGGCGTCAACTCGCCCGTGCGGGCATTTCGCTCTGTCGGTGGCACGCCCTTTTTTACCAAGAAAGCAAATGGAGCTACGCTTACCACGGCGGACGACCAGGATCTCATCGACTTCGTCTGCACATGGGGTCCAGCTATCCATGGCCATAATCATTCTGTTATCCGGGACGCCATCGCTGAAGCTCTAAACAAGGGAACGAGTTTTGGCACGCCCAACCCGTACGAAGTCGAAATGGCTGAACTACTCGTGGAGATGGTGCCGTCCCTGGAAAAGATACGCATGGTCAATAGTGGGACCGAAGCCACCATGACAGCCATCCGGCTCGCTCGCGGCTACACAAAGCGAAACAAGATCATCAAATTCGAGGGATGCTACCATGGCCACGTCGATTCCCTTCTCATCAAAGCCGGATCCGGTGCCTTGACGCTCGGCAATCCGGACAGCGCCGGCATACCCGAGAGCCTAGCTGCGGAAACCATCGTGCTTCCCTTCAATGACCTTGAATCGGTCGCGGCAGCCTTTGAGAAGTATAGCGATGAAATCGCGGGAATCATCCTTGAGCCCTATCCCGCTAACATCGGGTTGATCTTTCCGAAATCAGGATACTTGCAAGGGCTTCGCGATCTCTGCACCCAGCACGGATCCGTGCTCATTTTCGACGAGGTGATGACTGGATTTCGCGTATCCGCAGGTGGAGTACAGACGAAAGAAGGAATCACGCCCGACTTGACTACTCTCGGCAAAATAATCGGCGGCGGTCTTCCTGTGGGGGTATTGGGCGGTAAAGCCGAAATTATGGACCATCTCGCTCCGCTTGGGCCTGTCTATCAGGCCGGCACCTTAAGTGGCAATCCACTTGCCATGGCCGCCGGGATCGCATCGCTCAAACTTCTCAAAGACAGCGACGCCTACAATCGTCTCGAAAAGATGGGGGCTCAAGTGAAGGAGGCAATTAGCTCGACTCTGAACGAGATCGGACTGCCCGGGCAGATTCCCCAAGTGGGTTCCATGTTCTGTCTCTACTTCACCGACACACCCGTCGAAAACCTCGACGGCGCCACCGCGACGAACACGAATCGATTCAACAAGTACTTTCATACTTGTCTGGGAAACGGCGTCTACATTCCTCCCTCAAAATACGAAGGAAACTTCATCTCCACCGCCCACGACCAAGGCGGCATCGACCAAGCCTGCGACGTATTCGCGAACGCGTTACGGGCGCTGTAGGTTCCGCACAGGCGTCGCTTGCGCCGACGTTCAACGAAGGTAGGGAGGACCGGCTCGGTCCTCAGCATCACAACCCAAATCGGAGGACCGAGCCGGTCCTCCCTACCAGATTCAACTTAGAGCAATCCTCATCGTAGGGCCAGCGCTCGCGCGGTGCCGCATTTGTTAGATCAAAAGTCTTCTTACGCGGCATAGCGCAAGCGCGAGCCATACGATTATTTTATCCCGTTTTGGATAATCGTTCTCTCCCATAGGCTAAGACTGTCAGACCCGCAACCAATAGCGCCATACCGGTGATTCCCCCGTGTTTGGCATCCTCAATTTCCATGTCCAACCGCATCTCCATCCAAGGCTCTGATTGGAGGCGACGCGTAAAGCGATGCCCCATCCCATGCATCGGAAAGAGTTCTCTAAGACCGGTTGGATTTCGGAGCACCGCATTTTGATGGGCGATGAATCGACGGGCGAGTTCCGACAGGGCTTGGTTTTCCTCCGCCGAGTTTCGAGTGAGCAATTGGTCTGCTTCCGCTCGCGAGAAGCGAAGCTGGTCATCTTCACTCGATACGCGCAGGTTCACCCCCCCTTCTGCCACGTTGGAAAAGGCCTGGTTTCTCCACGACGTCAGACCGACCATGGTTTGCTGCACTTTCAAATTATCAAGCTGGACCCTCGCATCTTCATTGAAATCGATGTCGAACTTCGAAAGCTCGTAGGCAGACTCAAGGGCTCGACGCGCGGCTTGAGGGTCGCCTCGGTCCGCGAATGTATTTCCCAGTTCAAGCAGCTTTTCCGCTTTCTCTTTCTGTGCGTTGAGGGCAACGGAATCGCGTGAGAGCAGCGTATTCAAATCGAACGACTCCGTCAAAAGTCCCAAAGGGGATTCAGGATCCAACGTTCCTTCCCACTCCGCGACTGCCATACTCTTTGGAACAAATACGCTCCATTCAATATTTTCTAGAGGCAAATCGCATTGAGGTCCAATCAGAGAAAACGCGTTTTTTCAGTCAACTTATCCGGCGCAATCGAGAGATAGCTCAGTTTTACCACCGTATCCGTGTTAGCATCACTTGAACGCATTAAGGGCACGTGAATGGAACCCTCTTTTGTTGCAGGCCACACACTCTGCTCGTTCACGTAGCAGGACCAAAAATGGGCGCCTTCTGGCAGCCGGACTGTGAAGTGCGAGGCGTTCTTTGACTTCAAGGCAAAGTTCGCGACCGTTAGGGCTTCTCCTGTTTTCGATAGACTCGTTTCGATACTCGCCAGTTCGACGATCTGATCAATGGAATGTTCTCTATCCAAGGAGTCTACTTGAGCGAGCAGCTCAAACGGGCGACTCGCATAGTGGTAGCTGGCAACAATGGGAGCATCCAGCATGATGAGATACTCTGGTGGCAATTCCTGGTCTTCGAGCTTGAGTAATGGAGGAGCGATCGGCTCTGGAGAAACGACGACTTGGTTTGGACTCACAAAAACCACGTATCCTCTTTCAGATTGAACCCCTTGCGGTTCTGCTCCAGCGAAAGACACGGCAGAGCCATTTTCATCTAACCGAGTTTCATAGGTAGCCAAAAGTGAGTACGTTCCGGATACAGGAGCGTGCAACCGGATCGTGTATATTCCGTCCTCCTCCTGCCAGTCGCGCATGTTCCCGCCGCTGAGTTCAACGTTCTCATAACCTTGAGGCAGCTTCACCTTTAGCTCCTGAATCGGTGCACCTGAAATTTCGTACGTAGCAATACTACTTCCGTACGCCACACCTTCTCCAATCGAGAACAAATGAAAAGATTCGGTTTGCACGGAAGATTCCTGGTAGGCGACATCGATCTCCGCATTCCAGTCTGGGTCTCTTAAGCGGTATGCTATTTGCAACCGCTCGTCCTTCACGGGAAAATAGCTCACAATCATCTCGCTCAAACCAGACTGGCTCGAGGCAGTCACTTTCAGGCTTTCATCCGTTGAGATTCCAACGTATCCCCGAGATGACTTAACGCCGAGAGGAACGACACGGGGCATTTCAAACGAGCCCTCGACCGGTGCTCCGTTTTTCTCCAATTCGATCTTCAAAACCTGCCTGCCCAATATAGGGGACCCAAAGAGCATCTTAATCTGTTGCTCGCCATCCGCTCGTTTCAGTAGGGAGTAGTCACTCAAGTAGTTCTGTTCAATTCCCACCACAGAGAACCCTTTAGGTAGATCGATGGAAAACTCCCTCAGAGGAGCTTCCCGGATATCCAAGTTCATTTCGACATCGATGGTCATTTCACTGGAACTCAGATGGTAGAGTGACAAAGTCGAAACCGATATTTCAGATAAAATGTCTTCCGCTCGAATCGATAATTCGTAGTCAGTACCTGCATACACAAACCCAAAAGCTTGTCTATTTTCAATCCGCAGCTGGATCCGCTCTTCATCCGCTAAACTGATTTGAGCGGGTGAGACTTGGGAAAGATTTTTCGAGCTCGCGATCCCTAGGTTTACAGCACCATCGTTAAGAAGAAGAATTTGGCCATTGGCCCGCGTCGCACCAATGGGTTCGAGCTGAAGTAGTCCGGTTTCCGCAGGCAACTTAGGCAACGCGATCTGAGACTTTGCCAGAAGAACGATTCGCTCAGTTTGTGGACGGGCAAATCGTATTTTCAATACACGCGAACCCCCTAGTACGCGCTCAACGGTCCAACCCAATATATCCCGTCCCTCAATCTGGGAAATCTCGCCAGGTCCCAGAATCCGGTAAGAAACTTCATTCATTTCTCCCTGCATCACCTGGAGATCGATTTTCTGATTCTGCTTAATCATCCCCGCAGCCACCGCAGTTATAATCGTAATGTCTGAAGAATAAAAAAGCTCGCGATCCGAGTCCGACTTCGCGGGCTTCCAACTAAAGGCGACCGAGCTGTCGGGAGAAAGATGAGCCTCCCACGTTTCGGCCTTTTTTGTAGGCTTAGCTGCGTTCGCTACGGAAAGTTCGCTGTCTTCCGGAAGCCCCGCCAACTCAAGCGTGCGTATCGGAGCGGTGAGAAATTTGAACACAACCGAACGCGCGCCGCGTGACTCGTTCACCTTGGCTAGAAAGCGAATCGAGAAGTCGTAAGTTCCCCGACGGTCCCAGACGAGCTGATAGTCTTGCCCGCTGTACTCAAGTTTTCCGTATTTCAATTCTGGCGACTCAAGGAGAGCGATGTCCCCCGATAGGAGGCTAACGATGGCACCATTCCTGGAATCAATCACAACCGTCCCAGATGCTGTAAACTCAACTCCTCGCTCCGCAACTGAACCAACCAATTTCAGGTCGCGGACCTCGACGTTGAATGACTGGGAAAAGGCAGTGTTTTGCGTAAAAAGGGCAGCAAGGACCAGGAGTAAGACGAGCGGCCGGACCGACAATAGGTAGCGGGCGATCTCCGAGCGCCCATTAGAACCTAAATTATGGGCGCTCGGAGATCGCCCGCTACCATGAGCGAAACACCCAACACATCCTCCCCATCGTAGGGCTGGCGCTTGCGCCATGCCGCGTTGGTTGGTTTTGATCTTCATACGCGGCGTGGCGCAAGCGCCAGACCTACCTATTATAGACTCAATGAATCCCATCAAGAGCCCAACAACTGATGAATAAGTGTAACTTTTCATAATTTCCCACCCTAACTGTTTTTTGTGAACGTATTCTTTTATTGGCGACCGCTTAACTGCTGAGCCCTCAATAAAAGATTTGGCAATGCAATGACGTCAGGATCGAGAGGATAGAAATCCTGCAAATCTTGACTGAGGTTAATCATCGCTTGAAATTCAATATCCGCAGCTAGTGGACTCTCATTCAAGAGAGCCGCAAAACTCGCTGCGACTGCGGCCAAACGCATCGAAGCGGGTGCCTCCTCTAAATCCGGAAAATTTCGGTTATAGGGAAGGCTCCACGAGCGCTCTTCATACTCCCCACTCACTGCGTCTCGGTATCGGGCCCGAACCAGACCGAGGTCTCCCTTCCCAGTTTCGTCGACATCGACGAGATAGAGGGCGTTACCGGCTTCGGCTGCTCCTATTTCTGCCGCATCAACTGCGTTATTTCGAAAGTCCTCACTTTTGAGCTGGTGCTGTTGGTAGCCAAGCAACTGGTACGACTGGACTCGGGCGGGATTAAACTCCACTTGCACCTTCACGTCATTAGCCGCGGGTCGCAGCGATCCTAACAGATTGTCTCCAAACTCAGTCTGCACCTCGTCAACGGAACGCAGAAATCGGTACCGACCATCCCCATTCCGAGACAAACGCTCAAGCATCACGTCATTGTGACCATCAAACCCAATCCCAAAGGAATCGAGCGCAATACCTGCTCGTCGATTTTCCTCTACAAGTTCGGTCAGATCTTCTGCCACCGTATTC
>Ga0181559_10000354_pt1 | contig 41291 bp, 34 predicted proteins | sample 011ome_21_FD_133752 | JGI IMG/M metagenome (GOLD analysis project Ga0181559, IMG submission 133752) | Coastal salt marsh microbial communities from the Groves Creek Marsh, Skidaway Island, Georgia - 011508AT metaG (megahit assembly) | ecosystem: Environmental > Aquatic > Marine > Intertidal... | reverse complement strand
TGGAACAAGGTAGTGTTGCCCGTATGCAAGGAAGCACTCATTCCAGCATCGTTGCACTCCAGGCAGCTTCTAGGGAATATGAAAGGTGGTATGGTTCGCACTTGAGAACTGAAACTCGGGTTTCAGAAGAATTCTTATCTATCGTAAGTTCCCCAGAAACAAAGCCCTATAAATCCAGAATTTATGAGCGTGCTATGTTACGAATGTATCAGGCCCATAATTATCTTCTTGCAGGAGAGAAAGGATTGGCCCGGGCAGCAATATTTAAAACCCGGCAAGCGATCGAAGATGCAAAAGATCTATGGCGGGAGGAGTTGAAAAGAGCACATGAAGAAAATCAAAAGAGAAAAATTAACCTAGAAAAGACCCTCACTCACTTAAAATCATCTGTTCAATATTCTGAGCAGATGGAAAAGGTAAGAAGTTTGGTCCCGCCCAACTTTCCCAAGTTTGTAAATCCTGCGACCCTTTACTTTGAGGCTCTTTATTTTTTACATGGAGGAAGTCAGCAGGAAGACTTTAATAAAGCCGAATATTCCCTTCGATTGCTAGCCTCTCTATTTCCTGATAACAGATGGATTCAGGAAGATTACAGATTAGCCAAGCAGAGTGCTAAGCCATCAGTTTCCTCTACCTATGTTTTTATGGAAACGGGACGTGCACCTGTGCGTGTTGAAAAAAGGATTGATCTTCCTATCTTTTTCTTTTCCTCAACCAGTCGAATACCTTACTTAGGAATCGCCCTACCAACGCTCAAAATAAATGATCATTTTTTGCAGAATCTTGATGTTTTTCATACTCGGGATATGTCCAAACTCCAAACAACCAAGCCTCTCTCAGATATTGACTCTATTGTTGCTCAAGAATTTGAGCACTTTTACGACCTTGAACTTGCACAAGCTATTGCCGGGGGAATCGCCAAGGGGGGGATTCAATATTTAGCGACTAATTCTGTGCGTGGAGAAAGCGATTTAACCAAATCTGTCGTGGGTGCTGGAGTGGGTATGTTATCCCAGTTAAATACTCGGGCAGATTTGCGCAGTTGGAGTACATTACCCAAACAGATAAGGTTTTGTAAAATAGATACCCCAAGCGATAGAAAGTTGACCTTGCGTGGAACAGGTACGAATTTATCTACTGTCGTGAATTTAAAAAAAGGAAAGACACAGTTGGTATGGGTTCGCAGCGTCTCTGAATTTACACCTTTAAGGGTTGTGGGAGTATGTAACTTGTCTCAGATATAAGATTTATGAAATTTAAGGTTATAACATTTCACTTAAGCTTTCTTTGTTTTATTCAATTTTCCTGTTCTCATGGAACTCTTAGCACCCCTAATCACTCAACAGACAAGGCCCAAGCAGACAGCCAAATACGAGTCGGAGAAAAAATAGAGTTGGGTGGTGGTTTACGCCATGTGTTGCAAGTTGGCCGTGTCATCCAATCCGCAACGAAGTCTGGAGTGTTACGCACCCAAGTTGAAATCAAAAATACTTCTTCTAAAGAAGTTCGGTTTTCTTATAAATTCGAGTGGTTGGATATGGATGGCTTGTTAGTTAACAACACTGCGTTGGTTTGGAGTTCCCTGCTGGTTAGGGCAGGGGAATCAAAAATGATTCAATCCACGAGTACGATGGATAATATTTCTGGTTTCATACTTAAGATACAACCTGCCAAAAAATTATGAATTATTACTTGGTCAACTTTTTACTATCCATTTCATTTCTTTTTTGTTCATGCAGTGAGCGCAGACCAGTCGGGCGTGCTGCAGATGCTCGCTACCTAGAGGATGGCAGCAATAAGGGCTTGGTTAACTTAGATAAGATAAACGCTCAGGATTTTTCACGGGCTGCTAATCAATTAGTGGCTGATTTACTTGCAAGTGGAAGTTTGGATGAAGCACCATCTCAGCCAGTTATTCTACATATTGGTGAAATTCGTAATGATACCCAGACTTACTTCGATACCGATTTATTGTTGCAGGGCATGAAGAGGGACTTACTCGCCAGTAAGCGGATAAGAATTTCTACGACCTCTGGTCCGAGGCAGAAAATTTCGGACTCCTATGCTAAATCTGTAAGAGCAGAACTTGGTGCCGGTGGGGATTCCCAAATTACTCGTCCGCGACCATACTTTTCATTATCTGGCAAAATCATTGAAGAAACCTCACGAGTTGAAAAAGTGACTCAGAAGGATTTTTACTTTTTACTCACCTTAACTGAGCTTAATGGAGGAACTGGAGTGTGGTTCGGGCGTGAACTTATTACCAAGCAGGGAAGGCGGGGCGCTATCGGTTTTTAAGTTTTCTTTTATCGCCAGCGGGGAACAAACCATGTCCTTAGCTCATCCAAGCCTGATACCCTTGTTCTCTTTGAGGAACTTTGCTCGACCCGGAACTCACAGCTAATGATATCACCACGCTGCAAAGAAAGCAGGAAATTCTGATCCTCTTTGGGTACAGACCTTCTTTGCCATTCAAATTCCCTTTCAATTCCATCAGCACCTATTCCCCAAAGGGAAATGGTTCCTTTGCGTTTTCGAATCGGAGAAACAATCCTCAATAGAGTGTAATGATTGGAAGCTGATTTACTTGGTTTTTTAGAGAGGATAGACATTCCGAATTTCACCTCCCGAATTTCTAGATTTAGAGGGTAATTAATTTGTTCAACTTTGGGGGGAGGTGTGCATGGGCGTACTTCATGACTGAAGTATCTACTATTCGAATTTAAGAGAGGACAGGTCATTCCATTGAAGTACGGTGCCTGAATAAAGAACGGTTGATGAGTTGTTAAGGCAGCTGAGCAAACTCCGTGTAATGACCGGCAAACCTCGCCTTCTGCGGGTTCGATGAGGAGGAGATAGCCGCTTTCTTTCAGTAATTTAATCAAATTGGAAATTGAATCTTTCCGATAATCAATTTCTCTTCCTTCCCAGAACTCATTTAATGCATAGCTTGAAAGAATTAGATCGTATGGTTCTTTCGCAGAAATATTTTCTAAGTGCCGAAGATCCTTCCTTGCCGTTACCACTTGGGTGTTAGGCCAAAGGTGAATAGCTTCTCGGTGTATGCGCTTGAGGAAGGCAAGACTTTTGCCCGAATAATCCCATGCTTCCAGAGAGATGGGGTTTTGGACTCCCCATTCTCTTAAATAAAAAAGACAAGCCAATGAGCTTGCTCCAGAACCACTGCCAATATCTAAGATTCGAATCGGTCCTTTGGATGGGGCTTGCCACTGCCTGAAGCCGAAAGCTTCGGCTAAAGTATATCCACATGCAGCGAAGGTGCGGGGAGTGTAGAAATTACCATAAGCTAAAATTGAGAGATCGCGGGCTCCATAGGCAGATGGATCAAAGTCTCTAGTTTTATTAAATCTGTCACTTTGACGTACAATTTCTTGGCGCAACAAATTAAGGATTCTTTCTTCACCCTGTTCAGGCCATTGCTTGCAGGTTTCCTTCCACCACCAATCAGCTATCTCGCTTGGGTAAGCGGGTAGCGTAATGGTTGGCTTCATTTATTGGGACTATGGGTTCAATGTCCCGCTGGAAGAGGGGGGGGCTTTCCTTACAGTTTTCCTCCGTACACTGCACTGTCACCAAGTTGCTCCTCTATTCGAAGTAATTGGTTATATTTACAGATACGGTCTGTACGGGAAAGCGATCCTGTTTTAATTTGTCCAGCATTCGTGGCCACTGAAATGTCGGCAATTGTTACATCTTCGGTTTCACCAGATCGGTGTGAAATTACGGATGTGTATTGGGCCTCTTTGGCCATTTCTACTGCATCAAAGGTTTCAGTAAGAGAGCCGATTTGATTGACTTTGACGAGTATGGAATTGGCGACTCCCTGATCGATTCCTTTCTTGAGGAAATCGACATTTGTTACGAAAAGATCGTCGCCAACAAGTTGAACTCGGTCACCAATGGCATCCGTTAGTTTTTTCCAGCCGTCCCAATCATTTTCATCACATCCATCCTCGATCGAGCGGATCGGGAATTTATTTACCAACTCCTCATAAAAAGAGACCATTTCATCAGAATCGCGCTCAGAACCATCACTTTTTCCGAAGACATACTTCCCTTTTTCTTTATCAAAAAATTCAGAAGATGCGACATCGAGAGCGAATTCAATTTCATCTCCTAATTTATATCCAGCTTTCTCTACGGCAGTGGAAAGGGCTTCGAGTGCAGCGACATTGCTGGATAAATTTGGGGCAAATCCACCTTCATCCCCAACAGCAGTGGAGAGTCCCTGGTCCTTCAGAACCTTTTTAAGTGAGTGGAAGATTTCACAACCCATGCGCAGGGATTCTTTGAAGGAAGGAGCGCCGACTGGCATGATCATAAATTCCTGAACATCAATGGGGGCGTCGGAGTGTGAGCCACCATTCAGAACATTCATCATCGGAACAGGCAGTACCTTAGCGTTGGGCCCACCTAAGTATTTATACAATGGAAGTCCACATGCTTGGGCCGCAGCATGAGCGGTTGCCATGGATGCACCAAGTATAGCATTGGCACCCAAGACAGACTTATTGTGTGTTCCGTCCAATTCAAGCATCGCACGGTCGATCGCAGTTTGATCAGTTGCATCTAACCCAACCAAAGCCTCGGCAATTTTCTCATTCACATTATCTACTGCCTGAGCGACCCCTTTACCGAGATAACGATTCTTATCACCATCACGCAGTTCTATGGCTTCGTGCTCACCTGTACTTGCACCAGAGGGGACAGCAGCTCTACCAAAAGCTCCTGAGCTTAGTTCAACTTCCACCTCAACAGTGGGGTTGCCTCGTGAATCAATGATCTCTCTTCCGTGTACTTCTATAATGTGTGTCATAGTAAAATTCTTGCTAATATGGATTGATTAAAAAACAAGCGAAGATCCAATCATGTCTTAAGGTCAATTTTTGTCAAAATTCTTTGAATTGTGCAATCAGGGTCATCTGTCTCGCAATTTTTTCAAATCTAGATAAGTTATAAATTTAAAAAATGGCTAAGCAAAAAAATGCAATCTCTCCGACGCGGGAAGAAAACTACCCTGAATGGTATCAGCAGGTGGTGCGGGCTGCAGATCTCGCAGAAAACACTCCTGTGCGTGGATGTATGGTAATCAAGCCTTGGGGCTATGGAATTTGGGAAAATATTAGAGATGCTCTGGATAAAAAGTTTAAAGAAACTGGTCACAAGAATGCATATTTCCCCCTCTTTATCCCGAAAAGCTTTCTGCAACGGGAAGCGGAGCATATAGATGGATTTGCCAAGGAATGTGCTGTGGTTACTCACGCCCGCTTAGAGGCAGATGAAAACGGTATTCTACAACCAGCTGGAGAACTGGAAGAGCCCCTTATTGTCCGTCCTACCTCTGAAACTATTATTGGGGACCTTTTTGCCCGCTGGGTACAGTCTTATCGAGATCTTCCACTGCTTATCAACCAATGGGCAAATGTGGTTCGCTGGGAAATGCGTCCTCGCCTGTTTTTGCGTACCGCAGAATTTCTTTGGCAGGAAGGACATACTGTGCATGCCACCAGAAAAGAGGCGATTTCGGAAACTGAGCAAATGCTAAGAATTTATGCTGATTTTGCAGAGAACTGGTTGGCTATGCCGGTTTTATGTGGTGAGAAAACCGAGGCAGAACGCTTTCCGGGAGCCGAGTCTACCCTTTGTATTGAGGCAATGATGCAAGATCGAAAAGCTTTACAGGCGGGAACATCGCATTTTCTGGGACAAAATTTTTCTCAGGCATGTGGGATCAAGTTTCAGGGAAAAGAGGGTAAAGAGGAGTTTGGATGGACCACATCGTGGGGCGTATCCACGCGTCTTATTGGGGGCATGATTATGACTCATTCCGATGATAACGGCCTTGTGGTTCCTCCACGAATTGCCCCAACTCAGGTTGCTGTTTTACCGGTTACACCGAAGGAGGGTTCACGGAGTCAGGTATTGGAAGCTTGTAAAAAATTAATGGGAGAAATTAAGTCCTTGCTGGCTTTTGATTTACCCGTGCGAGTGGAATTGGATGATCGTGACCTCAGGGGGGGAGAAAAATATTGGCAATGGGTCAAAAAAGGAGTGCCCCTGACTGTGGAAATAGGTCCGAGAGACCTTGAAAATGATACTGTCTTTGTTGGTCGGCGAGATTTAGAGGGAAAGCGTGAGGGAATGCCCCGAAATGAATTCGTGAAAAACCTTGCTCAAACCCTTGGGGATATCCAGGAGAATCTTTTTACCCAAGCAAAAAACTTTCAGAAAGAAAATACCCGGGACATTGATAATAAGGAGGAGCTTTATCAATTTTTCACTCCAAAGGATTCCTCGAAGCCTGAAATCCATGGTGGATTTGCCAATATCCATTGGGATCGTAACCCCCTTTGGGAGGAGCAGTTAAAAAACGATTTAAGAGTTACCATACGCTGCATCCCGAAGGGCGATTCTGCTCCCGGTATCTGTCCTTTCAGTGGTCAGCCAAGTCCGGGCAGGGTAGTGGTTGCGAAATCCTATTGATCACGAATGAGCGATTAGCTGGCTATACTCTTAGAGCTAAAAGAGATGAAAGTCATTCATACAGCCCGAGAAACTCAAACTAAGGTGTTAGCTTTTAAGAGGGCAGGCAAGAAAGTAGGATTTGTGCCGACTATGGGTTTCTTGCACGAGGGTCACTTGTCCTTGGTTGATTTAATGAGGACGATCAGCGATGTGGTCCTTGTCTCAATTTATGTCAATCCAACCCAATTTGGCGCAGGAGAAGATTTTAATAAATATCCACGTGATTTACAGCGTGACCTAGATCTCTGTATGGCACATGGGGTGGACCTTGTCTTCGTTCCTAATAATTTGGAAATTTATCCAGATGATTCATCTACCTATGTGGTCGAGGAAGAAGTCGGTAATGGCATGTGTGGAAATTCTCGGCCCACTCACTTCAAGGGGGTAACGACGGTATGTGCAAAACTCTTTAACATCTGTCAGCCAACCTTTGTGGCACTTGGGCAAAAAGATGCCCAGCAGGTTGTAGTACTAAAGCGAATGGTTCGTGACCTTCATTTTCCAATTGAAATAGTGGTTGGACCTATCATTAGGGAAAAAGACGGTTTGGCCATGAGCTCCCGAAATGCATATTTGGATGCTAAGCAGAGAAAAGAAGCACTTTTGATTTATCAATCTTTGCAGACTGCCCGAAAATTGGTTGAAAAAAATGGTACCAATCATGTTGAGCGGGTTAAAGCTGAGGCTTTGCAAGTCTTAACAGGGGGAAGCCATCTACGTGTTAATTATATAGAGATAGTAAACCGAGAAACCATGTCTCCCGAGTCAGAAATTGTTCGCGGTCGGTCATTGCTCGCTGTGGCAGTTTGGATAGATCAGGTTCGTTTGATCGATAATTTTTGTTTTTAATTGTTTATAATGGCCGAGCGAAATAGTCCGAAGAGTGAATATGATGTTGTCATCATAGGAAGTGGGATTGCTGGGTTAAGTTTTGCGTTGAAAGTTGCGGAGGCAGGAAATCGGGTAGCTATTTTCACCAAAAAAACCAAGGCGGAATCGAACACCAATTATGCTCAGGGAGGGATCGCTTCAGTCACCTCGGCTGGTGATGATCTCGAGAAGCATGTGCAGGATACTCTTGAGGCTGGTGATGGTCTTTGTAACCCCAAGGTAGTGCGTGAAATTTTAAGAGATGGTCCAAGTCGTATTCAGGACCTTGTTCGTCTTGGAGTGGAGTTTTCAAGTCTGGGGGATGGTCGGATATCCCTAGGTAAAGAAGGGGGGCATAGTAAGCGAAGAGTTCTTCATGTTAAGGATGTAACTGGTAAAGCCATTGAAGATGCCTTGCTTGCCAATATCGCCAAGGCTGGCGTCGATCTTTTTGAACATTTTTTTGCTATAGATTTAATCACTTCAAAAAAGCTCAGGAAAATGGGAATACATTCCGATACTTCTTCTAACCAGGTGGAAGGAATCTATTTTTTAGATGCTGAGTCAAGCGAGGTAATCACCGTCAGTGCACCCGTCGTTATGATTGCTACTGGAGGTGCTGGACAAACTTATTTGTATACCACGAATCCAACTATAGCCACCGGAGATGGGATTGCGATGGCTTCGAGGGCGGGACTATCAGTTGTAAATTTAGAATTTATTCAGTTTCACCCAACCACATTGCATTCACTGGAAGGGGATCGCTTTTTAATTACCGAAGCGGTTCGTGGGGAAGGAGCCAAACTTATTGATGCCCAAGGAAGACCTTTTTTAAAGAAATATCATCCGCTTGCTGACCTCGCACCTCGTGATGTGGTAGCAAGAGCAATTGATCGTGAGATGAAAAGATCAGGGTCTGCCTGCGTATGGTTGGATACCCCCAACATGTCTGTGGACTTTAAGGAACGATTTCCAAATGTTTATGCAAACTGTATGGATCGGGGAATCGATCCGACCAAAACTCCAATACCAGTCGTCCCCGCAGCTCATTATTCATGCGGAGGGGTACCTACCGGATTAGATTGTTCGACAAAACTGACTGGTCTTTATGCATGTGGAGAAGTGGCTTGCACGGGTTTGCATGGTGCTAATCGTTTGGCGAGTAATTCTTTACTTGAGGCTGTTGTAATGGCTCACCGAGGAGCCGAGTCGGTATGCAAATATTTAACTACGCACAAAAAGAGAGCTACCCAGCTGCCTTCCTGGGTAGACGGAGATGTACCTGCTTCGGATGAAAAGGTGGTGCTATATCACAATCTCGAGGAATTAAAGCGGGCCATGTGGGATTATGTCGGGATCGTCCGATCGACAAAGAGATTAGAGCGAGCTCACGCTAGATTGCGCAATTTGCGAAGGGAGATTAATGAATATTATTGGAATGCTAAAGTAGATGTTCCTCTTCTTGAGTTACGCAATTTGGTTTGTGTGGCTGAATTGATCGTTAAGTCGGGTCTACAGCGTAAAGAAAGTAGGGGCTTACACTTTACAATCGACTATCCTGATCAGTTAGCAAAGCCCAAAGATACGACAATCCCTCCTCGATCCTAACTGATTATCAGATTATGGGCTTGGGCAGAATTGGAATTATTGGAACCGGTGCCATTGGGGGATATTATGGAGGTATGTTATCCATTGCTGGGCAAGATGTTCACTTTTTATTCCGCTCAACCTATAAGGATGTTCTTCGTGAAGGATTGACTATCGTTCAACATAACGAACAGGTTGAACGATCCAAAGTTGATCCTTTGCAGGCTTATCAATCTGCTTGTTCAATTGGTTTTTGTGATTGGGTCATTATTGCTACAAAAGCAACTGCCAACCAATCACTGGGTGAAGTTATTATGCCAATGGTTGGTCCTTCCACTCGTTTTCTGACTTTACAAAATGGAATGGGAAATGTGGAAAACCTGCAAAAGATTTTTGGATACGATCGAACGGTGATTGGGGGTCTTTGCTTCACCTGTATTAACCGCACTTCTCCTGGGGTAATAGATTGTTTGCTTCCAGGATATGTTCAATTTGGCCAACTTGATGGAAAATTGTCTTCTGCTGGAAAAGAGATTTTCAAGGGCTTTGCAAGTGCAGGAATAAGCGTGCGAAAGTCCGATTCTTTGGAGGAAGCTCTTTGGCGTAAACTTTGTTGGAATATTCCTTTTAATGGCCTGTCCATTGCAGCTGGAGGAATTACAACTGATTTAATTCTTGCCGACAAAAATTTAAAGCGGCGAGCATGGGATTTAATGCGTGAGGTGCAGGCTTCTGCCCGATCGCATGGTGTGAGTATAGAAGACGGTTTTTTGCATCGTCAATTTGAGCTCACTGAACCAATGGGACCCTATAAACCATCAAGCTTGATTGACTACCTTGCAGGGAAGCCGGTTGAAGTTGATGCAATTTGGGGAGAGCCCTTGCGAAGAGGTTTGTCGAAAAAGGTATCCATGCCTGAAACGGAGCAATTATTGCGTGAATTAATTCAGGTGACGACCCAATAGGAAGGTTAGAGATTCGCCGAGTCTGCTGACTCGATCGCAGGATTCCTTGAAATATTGAACCCGATAAAACCAAAAAACCACCTGCCTGCTTTTTTGAAATCTTCCAAAACCAAGTAAAGACAGGGCACCATTAATAGGGTGATAAAAGTGGCAAACATGACCCCGAAACCAATAGCGATTGCCATTGGTTTAAGAAACTGAGCCTGTAAGCTTTTCTCAAAGAGGATAGGCATCAGACCGACGAATGTGGTTAGCGAAGTTAATAAGATTGGCCGAAATCGAGCCATGCCCGCTGTTTTAACCGCATCCAAAAGAAATGATCCCTTTGCCCGTTCGTTTACATAATGCACAAGTACGAGACTATCGTTGATAACGACTCCAGTAAGGGCGACCAGTCCAAAATGGGAGAGCTGGCTAAGGGGTAGTCCAAACAGATAATGTCCAAGAGTTGCCCCAATCAATCCGAAGGGAATGACCGACATAATCAAGAAGGGCTGGAGGTAGGACCGGAAAGGAATGGCAAGAAGAGCGTAAATGAGGAACAGACAAATTCCTCCGACACGGGCGAGACCTGAGTCACTTTCTTCCTGCTCTTTTTTTTCCCCGACAAATGAAAACTTTAATCCGGGATGATCTTGCCTAAGCTTTGGCAGAAATTGATTGGCCAAGTCGCGCTCAATACCCGGTACATTAGCGACAACCTTGTCGGCAGATGAGCCAACATTTATGATTCTTGAACGGTCGGTTCGGGTAATTGTAGAAAACCCCAGGCCGATCTTAAGTTCGGCCACCTCCTCCAAGGGTGCTTCAACCCCGCTAGGAGCACGTACTCTCATATTGGAAAGGGCTGTAAGGCTCTTTCGATCGGAGAGGGGGTACCTTAACATAACTTTGATCTCATCCCGGTCTCTTTGTATGCGTTGTATTTCCTCTCCATAATAAGCTTGTCTAACTTGACGGCCAAGGTCTGCCTGGGTCAATCCGAGTGAGCGACCAGCTGAGTTTAGCCTTAACTGAACTTCCCGCTTTCCTGCGGAAAAGGTATCGCGCTGGTCAAAGAGCCCTTCGTAGCTTTGCAAATGCTTGACCAGTTTTCGACTTGCTAAGCTCATCTCATCCAGATCATCACCAGAAATTTCAACTTCCAAAGCAGTTCTGCTCCCACCTGCTGCCACATCTCCAAAATACAATTCCTTCAATCCGGGGATCGGACCAATTTCTTTTCTCCAAAGAGCTGAGATTTGAGGAGCGGTTTTGGTGCGCATCTCAGACTTTATTAATTCTACACTGACCTCGCCCATGTTGGAACCAGATACTATATTGGATGAACTTTTCGGACCCCCTGAAAAGGGCTGAGCCCCCATGGTTTTCATGACATAGCGAAAAGGGTTGGGCTCTCCTGCATTTTCAAGCTTTTCGATTACTTTGATTCGAGCCTTTTCAATTGAATCAATAGCACGTTCAGTGGCTTGAGCTGGAACTCCTTCTTGCATTGAGATCTTGACCGAAATGTAATCTGATGGAACAGGTGGAACTCCTCGAATGGAGGGTACATGCCCTCCAGCAATTAATCCAATCGTAACAGCAAACAATCCACCGAAAAATGCCAGTGTTAAGTAGCGGTGCCGAAGACAGGATTCTAGAAAAGGCTGGTAAACTTTCTCTATAAATCGCTCGAGACCCTGAGCAATTTTGTCCTGAAGGCGTGAGAAGAAATTGCTTGGAGCACGATTAAAGCGGCAAAGGCTAAGATGGTAGGGGAGAATGAATTTTGATTCGATTAATGAAAAGAAAAGAGCGGGAATCACGACTAATGGGATATCTTTGAGAAGCTTTCCCAGCCAACCTGGAAGAAAGAGAAGAGGCACAAAGGCGACCATACTGGTAATGATCGCAAAGGTAACAGGCATGGCTACACGGTGAGTCCCATCAATGGATGCCTTGAGAGGACTTTTACCCCGCTTGCCTTGGGTGTAAACCGATTCACCGACTACAATAGCATCGTCCACAAGAATTCCAAGAACCACTATAAATGCAAAAAGAGAGACTAAATTAATCGACGCACCGATCACTCCCATGGCGGCAAAAGCACCCATAAAAGAAATAGGGAGGCCAAGGGCAACCCAGAATGCTAGAGATGGTCTAAGGAAAAGTGAAAGAACAAGAAAAACTAAAATGAGTCCTTGCGAAGCATTATCAATCATCATTTGGAGACGACCTCGTAAGTAGTAGGAACTGTCCTGCCAAATCGTCATGCCGACACCTTCTGGCAAAGATGGACGAATAGCTTCCACATAATCATTTACTTTTTCCGAAATATCCAATGGGCTTTGGGATCCAACTCGGAAGACACGCAGGGTTACTGCAGGTTGATTGTCAAAAACAGTGTACAGAGCTTTATCTTCAAAGCCGTCCCTTACCTCAGCAAGTTCCCCAAGTGATACACTAGACCCATTGGCGGTGGGTAATATTTCAATTGCGTCAAACTCTTTTCCATTTCTTGCCTTGCCCATAGAGCGAAGAAGGGTTTCCCCGGCAGAAGTGCGAGCGACTCCCCCGGGAATATCCAGAGAAGTCTGCCTAAGAGTATGTGCCACTTCATCGAAGCTCAACCCATGCTCCCGCAGAGCAGATTCTGAAACTTCAATTCCGATTTGAGGGCTACGAATCCCTGCGATTTCAACTTGGGTGATGCCGGGAAGGTTGGTGAGGTCTTCAAGCGTTTGGTCCGCTAACTTTCGAAGTGATTTTTCATCGCAATTACCGTGAATTGCCAAAGCTAGTACCCTCCTTTTAATCGCAGTCACTTCTACCATTGGCTTTTCAGCCTCTTCGGGAAGGGTAAGAATTGAATCCACCCGAACTTTTATTTCATCAGCAAGTAATTTGGCATCTCGACCCCGTTCAACTTGTACAGATACAACTCCAAAATTCTCTCTTGAGTAGGAGGTCATTTCTTTAATCCCAGTAAGATCCCAAATCTTTTCTTCGATTTGTTTACATATCCCATCCTCAACTTCCAATGGAGCTGCACCCGGATAGGCTACTGATATAGTTACAAGATCGAGATCAAAGTCGGGGAAAAGTTCCATTTTTAAACCTCGGACCGAGAAAAACCCAGCAATAAGGATGACCCCCATGAGGAGGTTGGCGGCAACGCCGTTTTTAGCAAACCAAGCAATCATCTATTGACTTTCGTTGGAATCGTTTTTTGCGGGTTCTGGTAAACGGGAGTCGCTCAGATTATGTTCAACTACCCGAACAGTCATACCCTCAGAAATTACTTCAATAGGCGTGATGCATACCCGATCTCCATCTTCCAGTCCTTGGTTCACCCAAACTCGTCGGTCTGCTCGGTGTATGACCTGTACTTTACGGGAGCGTAACCCATTTTGCTTATCCAAAACAAGAATAGTGTTGAGGTCACGAAAAGCAGAGTCAGGCAAAAGAAAAGTTTGAGTATCATGACCAGTTAGACGAAGGCTTACAAATTGACCAAGACTCAAAGGTTCTTGGATTGGCGTATCGGAAAATGGATTTGCGAAGCATCTGTCGATGCGGGCTATAAAATTGGTTAGCCTAGTCCTGATATCTACGATTCCCTGTGATCGATCGATCAAACCGGAATGGATTGCCTCACCGTTATCATCCAAGACTTCTACCTTAATTTTAGAACTTCCTTCGGTTGATCCGTCGGTGAATCCCAAGAATTCGATTTCTCTCTTGCTCAGGGCTAAGTCAATTTCAGCAGAATCAAGGGCATAGACTTCAGCAAGAGCGGATGAACTGCCACCCACTCGTTGGCCTCTATCAACCATAGTTCTAATAATTCGACCATCAAACGGAGCAAGGACTTGGGCACGGGCTAAGTTTTTTTTGGCCTGGGTTACAAAAGCTTTGGCAGCAGTAGTATCGGCCTCAGCTTTTCGGATCTGGGGCACCCGCCGTACCAGTTCAGGGGCTTGGTTCCAATCTCTATTTCCCCACTCGCTCTTAGCTTGTTGAGCGAGCTCGCGTTCTTGAACTAATTGAAGTTGAGAACGGCGTAGATTGGCTTCTGCCTCCGCAACTGAGCTTAGTAGGTCGACTTCTTCAATTTTTACGAGCAGATCATTGTTTCGAAAAAAACCACCAGCCCGAAAGGAAGGTGCCAGGGGTTTATCAGAAAATGGAGCGACTGCTTCAATGATACCAGGAACTTCAGCAATTAAAGTGGTTCGAGTACGAGGTCGCACCACGCCATGGGAAAGCAAGGTTGCTGGAATAGATTTTTTTTCAGCAATGACTACCTCTACATATGGAGCTTCTTTTCTGAATTCTCGAGCCTTAGGTTCCGGCCGCATTTGAATTAAATACCAAGCAACCCACACTAAGGACGCCAAGACAAGAGGAGGAAGTATGTATTTTCTCATGATTAATCAGGCCAAAGGAGAAATGCCCAGGGCTAAATAAAGGTCAATTCGGTTATGTATTCTTTGTTTTCGCAGGGACAATGCCCGGCTTCTTGCATCAAAGGCCCGCCTTTGGTTTTCCAAAGCATTAAAAATTCCTTCCACGCCGCGCTGATACCTTTCCCAACTTAAACGCGATGCCTGTTCAGCTGATCGTGCGGCAGCCTCAATATATTTTTCTTCCTCAGTCAAACGTACTTCTGCAGCCAATAGATTTTCTACTTCCACAAAAGCGCGAAGGGCTGTGGCACGGTATTGTGCCCAGGCAGATTCTCTTAGGGCTTTGGCTTGCCTGTGAGTTGCACGCAAGCGACCGCCATTAAATATTGGCTGAGTTAATGAACCGTTGATCCCCCATGTTTGAAAGTTTTTATCTAAAAGACTCTCAAATTCATCACTGCGCGATCCTGGAGCTCCCGTGAGAGCAATGGAGGGCAGGAAATTTTTTCTTGCCACTTCAAGATTAAGGCCCGCCGCGAGAGCTTTTTTTTCTGCAGCCAGAATATCTGGCCTGTTGGAGAGAATGTGATTGGGTGAAGGGACCGAAAGCTTCGACAAATTTATATTCTGAGGTTTCAAACTTATATTTTGATCAAGAGAGATACTCGGGTATCGACCAAGTAACTGATTGATTTTCCTTTTACGCATATCGAGTTGGCCAGAAAGAAAAAGGCTTTGGGCATGGGCAGTAGCCGTACCTGCTTCAGCGAGATTTCTTTCAAGTGCGTTGGCGAGCCCTTTCTCATATCTCTGTTGTACGAAAACTTGATTTTGAGAAAAAGATTGGGCGGTTTTACGCGCTAGTCTTAGTTGTTGGCTGCCCTCGATCAAATCATACCAAGTTTTAGCACTCTGTCCGGCAAGGGAAAGCCTCGAGCTTGTATACTCTAAAGTGCCAGCTTCAAAATTGTATGATGCGGAATCTCGGGCATTGGCAATTTTACCCCACAAATCCAATTCCCAGCTAATATTTAATCCTGTGGTAAAGCTGTTGCTTGTAAATGAAGTACTTCCATTGGGAAGATTAAAACCGATGAGATTACGCTTTGAGCGACTTCCAGTTACTTCAAAACCTGCATTTGGTAATAATTGAGAACCCAGTATAGTTGCCTCTTCTCCCTGTGCAATCAGTTGTTCGCTTAGGGCACGCATATCTTGATTTGTATCCCAAGCCGTCTTAATTATGTATCGTAGCTCCTCTCCTCCAAGCTCTTTGGCCCAGCCTTGAGATGCATTTTTATCGGCATGTTGTATTTTGGATTCCCATTCTTTGGGCAGTGAAAGCCCGGACTCCGTTTTGTTACTTGCCGCAGGAATAACACACCCGACCCAAAGGAGGTTACAGGCAAGTAGAATGATGAGTGGCAGGATTGTAGAAATTTTCATTCGTTGGATGAATCAGTTATACCGAGCACAAAGCCGTGGGTGACAAATTGAATTAACCGTTCAATCATTTCTCCCACTTCTTCTTCATAGCAAGCACCTTGGGTGAAGTCGTGTAAACGACGATGCTGGGCAAGAGCACCAAGCATCGAAGAAACAGCAAGATGAAGGTGCCAGTGAATTTCTTTGGCATTTGCATTTGGAAAAACTGCCGTCAGTTCTTTGTGATATAACTTGCAGATCTTAGAGAAGAAACGATTGTGCATGCGTTCGATAAAGGAAACTGGTTCGGTAAAAGTTCGGGCTACCAGTTCTGCAAGGCTCCATCGGGACTTTGAGCAGCGTGAAATTTCTTCTCCTATGGGATAAATGAGAGAGTGGAAGATTTCATAAGCGGTTGGTGGATTGTTTCCATTTCTGTTTTTGGCTTCTTCCAATAATTCAAGCCTTCTGGAGTTGATTGGTTCGATTCGTTCACGAAGCATTTCAAGCACAAGGCAATCCTTTGAACCAAAATGATAATTTACTGAAGCAATGTTTGCCCGAGCTTCCTTCGCAACGGAGCGGAGAGTTAATCCGTTATATCCATGCTGAGCAAACAACCGAGCAGTTGTATCGATGAGACGCCTACGGGTTGATCTTTTAGAATTTGTTAGTACAGGCGATGATATCACAGGAGCCTATGTAAACACTTGTTTGAATAAACTCAAATCAAACAAATTTTAAATATACCAGAGAGTAAGCCATGAGGGGTTAATGGTTGACTTTATGGGCTGAATTTAGTTTTTTTTATAGTTTTTCCCGAATTTTCAAGCATTCACACCCTTCGAATATGATTAAGATACGTTTGCAAAGGCATGGCGCACGACATTCACCATTCTACCGCATGGTAGTTACCCCATCGCAAACACGTCGCGATGGCCGATTCATTGAGGTGTTGGGCACATACAATCCCCAATCTTCTGCACGCGAACGCGAGCTTGATTTAAAGATGGATCGTATAGACCATTGGCTTCAGGTCGGAGCACAACCGACAGAAACGGCTAAAAGCCTGATAAAACAAGGTAGACTTTCCCCTGAGGATTGGTTGAAACGTACTGAAGCCAAAGCAAGAGCTAAAGGTGCACGTACAGCCAAGAAGAAAAACCCTGCACCAGTAGCTGAAGCACCTTCTGCGACTGAAGAAGCACTAGCTGAAGAGTCGAAGGGTGAAGCGGAGCAACCCAAAGAAGAGGTAAAAGCTGAAGAATCGACTTCCGTTGAAGAAAAAGCCAAGTCCGATGAGTCAAGTGCTGAAGAAAAGAAGGAAAATTCGGACGCTGTCGAAAATTCTGCCCCTCAATCCGAGGCTAAAGAAAGCCCTGCATCTGAAGCAGATTCACCATCCCCAGAAGGGGGAGCTGAAAAAGATGGTAATTCTGCTGAGGAAGTAAAGGATTCCTAACCGCTTTGACGCCTTGACCAACCTTTTTGCAATGTCAGATTGCTGTCTCGATGATCAAACCTATGAATTACACCATGCGTTTCGATGTTCTTTCCCTTTTTCCGGGAACCATTGAAGCTTTTGCTGGTCACAGTATTTTAGGCAAAGCATCGGATCGCGGACTTATTGAGGTCAATTCTCACGATCTTCGTGATTGGTCGAAAGGAAAACATCGCGAAACGGATGATCGTCCATTTGGGGGTGGTGCTGGAATGGTCCTTAAACCTGAGCCCCTTTTCGATGCAGTTGAAGAAATATCCACTTCGGCATCCACTGTCATTTACATGGCACCTGATGGTGAGCCTTTTAATTCTGAAGTGGCCAAAGAACTTGCAACCTCTTCACATTTAATTCTGATTAGCGGTCACTACGAGGGAATTGACCAAAGAGTGCGTGACCATTTAGTTCACCGTGAAATAAGTATTGGTGACTATGTTTTAACTAACGGATCACTTGCGGCAGGCGTTTTAATTGATGCTGTCAGTAGGCATATTCCTGGAGTTCTTGGAGATCATGAATCCTTACTTGACGAGTCTTTCGAAGATAATCTGCTTAGTTTTCCCCAATACACCAGACCTGCTGAATTTAGAGGTTTGAATGTACCTGAGGTACTTCTATCTGGTAACCACGAAGAAATTGCACAGTGGCGGCACCAACAAAGATTAAATAAAACCTGTACAATCAGACCGGATCTCTCAACCAACACCCAAACTACTAGGAACTAGAAAAGATGAATGAACAATTGTTGAATGAAATTACAAGCGAGTATCTGCAAGAAGGACGTGACACATTCAAAGTCGGGGATGGCGTTAAGGTACACGTTCGAGTTCGTGAAGGTGATAAGGAAAGAATCCAAATTTTTGCCGGTATCGTTATTGCTCGCAAAGGGTCTGGTATCCACGAAACATTTACTGTTCGTAGGATAGCATCTGGTGTAGGAGTTGAGCGTGTTTTTCCTGTGAATTCCCCACTGATTGAAAAAGTCGAAATTGATCGTGAAAGTATCACGATGCGTTCAAGAATGTATTACCTTCGTGACCGCGTAGGTAAGGAAGCTACTAAAGTTAAAGAAAAGCGTCTTTTTGAGGCTAAGAGAAAGAAGTAGTTTTTACTACCTTTCGACTACTTTCCATCGTTCTTGGGGAAAGTTTCATTTACCCTACTAACAAGGCCAGCCAAGAAGAAGTTTAACTTCTGAGTAAGTTTAATCTCTCAGGTGAGAGAAATTTATCCAAAAGTCTGGCACCAGGTGCAAAGTCACATTTGGTCTTAGGTGATTTTATCACATCACTGTAAATTTTTAGGACTCTGTGGCCGTACGAATTTTGCGAAAAGTTCTGCGAAATAGAGTCTCGATTTTTTGAAATTACTTTTGGTTTTACTACTTCTAAGTTGGATTGCTCCTTGATCGTGCTTTGAAGGTATTGTGATTTGTGAACTTTTCGAATTATGTCCATTTGTATGTCTTCTTGGATTCGTCCAAAATCTATCCTGTTTCCTGAACACATAGAAGAATAGGCCCGGTTTAAGCAGTCCTCGGGCATATCCACTTGGTATTTCCCGTAGTTGCTGGATAAGGCTTTTGCAATCTGATCTCTTAGAAAATCTTGATCGATTAATCCAAGGTCAATCCATAGTTTCGAATACAGGTTGTCCAAGTTTACACCCGCTTTTGTAAAGTCGGAGGTTATTTCAGGAATATTTCTACCACATAGACTTTTTCCAAACATCCAAGGTTCTAAAAATCCAAGTCCAAAACCTTCAGCAATGCTGACATTAATAATTGAAGATGCATGTTCAACTAGTTCAGGGAAGGTGGCATTTGTTCTTTCACCCAGTCCGTAAGTTAATGATAAATTAAGTGATTTTCCAAAAATGCCCCATTTTTGATAAGTTTTTTGAAAGGAAGGATTCGTGGGGCCTAAACTATTGGCAAAATGTTTTTCGTGATGAGAAGCGGAAAGCAGAGCAAGTTCTCCGAGATTTTTTCTTCTTACGGCTCGTACGGGGTAAAGAAAAAGATCATCTGGTAGATTGTGATGAGATGATCGCAAATCAGCGAGTTTGTTTTTGGAAGAGGCATAGGGTACCGCATTCGGGAGTAAGTGAATAACACTTGGATAATCCTTAAAGGCTGAATTTAAAAAAGATTGATCGCGTTGATTGAGGGTAGCATAGTGTATTTGATCCCCATTTGGATATGCGTATTTATAGCTTCTCCCTAGATTAAGAAAGTTTTCAGCTCTTCCATCTTCTGCAAAATCATGGGGTTGTAAGAGCATCTGGGCACCTTTCCTCGCAAGTTCTGCAACTGCCAAAGTCAGCGATGGGTTCTTCCCTAACGAATGATTGTGCACATGCCAAATATCGGGTAGGGCACCAAGCACCTGGATTGCGGCATCCTCGAGTCTTTGGCAGAGGAGTTTGGGGTCTACTGCCTCTTGAGAACTGGCGTAGTCAAGTCCTTCGATAACTTTGACTTTATTCAATACCTCACCAAGGTAGGGCCTTCCACTAATAATCACCCAATCTGCAGGCTGGTTATCAGAATCCTCCCATGATTGTACAGTATTTTCAATTACCCTTGTAACTCCACCGGGTTCAAGGTGGTAATGTACAATGGCAACCTTCATTCGGTTTTCGAGTGAGTCAGGTGGAACTCAATCTTTTTTGGTATCCCTCAATATCGATCATTGGGGGACGCTCTTCCTCTACAACTTCTTGAATAAGTTGGCTGTATCGACCATCGTCGACTTCGAAACGTCGATAAAAGGTCTCTAGATCAGGCATGCGATCTAACTTTCCTTGGGCATGTAAACGGTTGAAAAATGTTTGTAGAATGCCAAAACTCATCTTTCCGAGGGCATTGGTTGTTTGATTCCGGTGGACACGGCGATCCAAGTCAGTTTGAGCAAAAGTCTCCAATCCATGCATTTCAAAGAGATCAAGAAGGTGAGAAGTTTCCACTCCATATCCAATAGGGAATGGGATCTTCTCGAGTACTTCTCTGCGTGCTGCATACTCACCAGATAAAGGCTGAATAATGTGAGCCAGTTCAGGGTAAAAAAGTGAAAAAAGAGGACGAATTAGTATTTCGGTTACACGCCCACCTCCACTTGGTCTCAAACCGCTTGAATAGTTTAGAGGGCGATCATAAAATGCTTTCACATAAGAGATTTCTTCTCTGTGAATTAACGGTGCAACCAACCCGTAAACGAAGCGAGGGTGAATGTTAGAGATGTCAGCATCCACATAACAAATAATATCACCTTCAAGCTGATGTATAGCCTTCCAAAGATTTTCACCTTTTCCTCGTTTGTGTCCAACTTCGGGCAAAATATCTGATGCTAGATAAACATCTGCACCATAATTACTCGCCACTTCCAGGGTTTTATCTTCTGAACCAGAATCAATTACAGCAAATTCATCCACCAATGGATAACGCTCCATAAGTTCAGAGCGCAGAATTAAAACCTCTTTGCCGATGGTTTTTTCCTCGTTTAAAGTAGGTATACAAAGAGATATCTTGAGCCCCTTTTTTTCTTTTTCTTCAACTAGTTTGAGAAGATCCCAAAAGGCCCCGTGATGAAAGGTATTCCTTTCGAGCCAGTTTTCATTCGTATTACTCATGATTCGCAAATTCCTTGGTCAATTGCCTGAATAAGGGAGACAAGTTGGGTAATTCCGGCATAGAGTGGATCAAGCTGAACAGTTTCGTTGATCTCCCTCAAGTTTTTAACAGTGGTCAACCCAAGAGTGACAGCGGGTAGGCCGCCAAGAATAAGAGCATTCAGATCACCCGTACTTGGATCAACCTGAGGGGTGATTCCCAATTCCTGCATGATTGAACGTGTGGTTTTTACAAGAGGGTGAGTAAATGGAATACTGCAATTTTTGCGTTTGGCTACGACCTCCATATTAACTTGTGTTCCAGTTTCAGCAGAAAATTGCTCACAGATCTCATTTAACTGGTCTTCCATATGACCGATAATGTCATCCCCTTCACTGGTAATTTCAAAACGCAGAGTTCCTTGTCTGGGGGATGTGTTGAAGCTCGAACCGCATCGGAGGCCACCAAAAACTAACTGTGTTTTGGGTTCTTTGGGAATTGCGATTTCGCGGATTTGATTGATTAGGCTGGTTAAGTGACTAATGGCTCCTGATGCTCCAAACCTTTTCCAATCATAATCGCTAGGAACTTGCAGGGTGATTTCTCCCCTTAATGTACCAAGGCCGGAATAGCTGAGCCGGCCAAGAGTCGAACCCTCTACACATATGCCGGCCCGAACTGGGGATGACATCGTCTCAAGGAAAGCCTTGGCACCCTCCAAATTGGCTCTTCCCAAACTACGGGTGTTGGCAACTAAAATTAGGTCATCCCGTAATTGAATCCCCAACTCCTTCAATAATCGGGGTAAGGCAATCATGGCAGCAAGTCCAAGAGCATTATCTGCAATGCCAGGACCTGTCATGTGGTCTGATCCTACTTGAATTTCGTGCCTTATATCAGGTGAAAATACACTGTCTGCATGAGCCATAATCAGGATAGAGGATTGACCCTCCAAGCCTGGTAGGTGAGCGGAAGCGTTTCCAAATTCATCAATTATAGGTGAGTTTAACCCGTTTTCCCTGAAACGGTCGACGATCACCCGTATGCGTTTGTCCTCCCCATAGGTCGGAGAGGGTGTTTCACCTAGGAGTACAGCGTCGGTGAGCAAGGAGTCTCTTTTGTCCCGAATTTTTTCCGTTCGTTTTGCTATGCCTTGGAGAAGCTCGCTTAAAATTGTATCATTATCCATTTGTTCAATTTCCATCTATGATTGGAATAAGGTCTGGAATGCAATTTTGTAAAGCCTAACCGAATAATTTGTTTTAGGGGTTGAAATAAAAGTGCACATCCTACATCACCCAAAAGATAAAGATTTGATTACGATTCGTTTATAGACACAAAAAAGATGGCCAAAAATATAGGATTTGTATCGACCCGTTTTGCTGGTCAAGATGGAGTTTCTCTGGAGAGTGCCAAATGGGCTGAGGTGCTTTGGGAAGATAGGCATGTCAGTTTTTGGTATAGTGGTGAGAGTGATAGAGATCCAAGTATCAGTCATGTGGTGCCTGAGGCTTACTTTGGCTTCCCCGAGAATCAGTGGATAAATAGCCAAATTTGGAAGGGAGATCAGCGAGACCGCTTTGTCACTGAAAGGATTCGTGCTCTTGCAGACTATATCAAAAGTACCCTTTATCGCTTTGTGGAGAAATTTTCCATCGATATTTTGATTCCGCAAAATTGCTTGGCTATCCCGATGCATGTTCCTTTGGGCATTGCCTTAACTGAATTTCTTTCGGAAACAAGAATGCCTGCAATTGCTCACCACCATGATTTTTATTGGGAGCGGACACGGTTTTCGGTGAATTGTATTCCCGAATACTTGGATATGAGTTTTCCGCCGAAACTTGGAAACATGCGTGATGTGGTGATTAATCAGGAAGCCCAAGAACAATTAGCACTCCGTAAAGGTAGTGCATCCCTTGTTATTCCCAATGTCTTTGATTTTGAAAATCCGCCCGAACCTGCGGATGATTATGCGTCCGATGTGAGGGAAGAATTGGGTCTTACAAATGATGATTTTTTCATTTTACAACCCACTCGGGTTGTGCCTCGCAAAGGAATTGAGCAGGCGATCAAGCTGGTCAGTTTGCTAAAAGATTCTCGCTGTAAACTCATCATATCGCATGAAGCAGGCGATGAGGGGTACGAATACCTCGGTATGCTTGAGCAATTGGCAAAAGAAGAAGGCGTGGACATGCGTATTGTTGCTGATCGGGTAGGAGAAGTGAGGCAAAGGGACTCAGAAGGCCGGAAGGTATACACATTGTGGGATCTCTATCACCACGCCGATTTTGTTACTTACCCTAGTACTTATGAGGGATTTGGAAATGCCTTGCTTGAGGCCATTTATTTTCGGAAACCAGTTTTGATCAATCGTTATTCAATTTTTGTTCGTGATATTGAACCCAAGGGCTTTCGTCTTTTAACCATGGATGGGTTTGTTACTCCGACCATAGCCAAAGAAGTTCGCCAAATTTTGACCAATGTTAAATTAAGAGAAGAAATTGTTAATCATAACTATGAGGTGGCACGCCAATTTTATTCTTATTCGACAATTCGCAGCAACCTCACTGCATTTATTTCCGATCTAACCGGCTACTAATTGGGATATTATGAGCTATTTTACACAAACTGCTATCAAGCATATTTCAAGCACCCGTCTCAAGCTTCTGCGTCGCAGATTAGGGAAGTTATACGGGATAGAGCGCGCGGATCATTTACTCGACCGTATGTACCAAATGATTGGGAGGTACGGAGTTGGGGTAGGCCTTTCTTCGGGGGCAAATTCCAAGAGTCTCAGCCAGCAGGATGTTGTTTTAATTTCCTATGCAGATATGGTCCAGACTAGTGACCGTGCTCCTCTCGATGTTTTGCGTGAATTTTGCACGCAGCGATTAAAAGGGGCGATTTCGACTGTCCATCTGCTCCCTTTTTATCCTTGGACATCAGATGATGGATTTTCTGTCGTGGATTATCGAAAGGTGCATTCAGATTATGGTACCTGGACTGATGTTGAAAGGTTTTCGGAGGAGTTCAGCTTAATGTTCGATTTGGTGCTTAATCATTGTTCGTCGAAAAGTCCGTGGTTTAAAGAATTTGTATCAGGGGTTGAACCAGGCATGAATTATATCATGCAAGGCGATGCGGAAGCCGATCTTTCCGCCGTTGTGCGTCCTCGTCCCACGCCTCTTTTGACCCCTTACCAGACACGGGGCGGGGAAAAGATGGTATGGACTACCTTTAGTGCCGATCAGGTTGATTTGGATTGGACATGTCCTGATTTGCTTTTCGAATTTCTTGATATCATTCTTTTTTATCTCTCTATCGGGTGTCAAATCCTTCGGCTTGATGCGGTAGCATTCTTATGGAAGAGACTGGATACTAATTGCCTGCATCTTCCTGAAACGCATGAGGTAATAAAGTTGATTAGGAATTTCGTGGAAGTTGTAGCACCCGGTACTATTTTGCTTACCGAAACAAATGTTCCACACTCAGAAAATATTTCATATTTTGGTAAAGGTGACGAGGCTCATGCCGTGTATCAGTTTTCTCTTCCCCCTTTACTTTTGCATGGATTACTACGGGGGACAGCCAAGCATTTAAGAGAGTGGGTTTCCGACCTTAATTCTCCTCCTAAAGGCTGTCATTTTCTTAATTTTACCGCCAGTCATGATGGGGTCGGTGTTCGTCCGCTTGAAGGAATTCTTCCAAAGAAAGAAGTTCTTTCTCTTGCAGAGGAAATTGAATCGAAGGGTGGTCAAGTATCTATGAGAAGTCTGCCAGATGGTTCTCAATCTCCCTATGAGCTAAATGTTACCTATTACTCTGCGCTTTCAGATCAGCAATATCCAGAACGAGGAGAGGCCCGCTTTATTTGCTCCCAGGCACTTGCCCTTTCCTTACAAGGTATTCCTGCAATTTATTTTCATTCACTATGTGCGACTCCTAACGACGTTGCTGGTATGGCTGCGACCGGAAGGGCTCGTACATTGAACCGGAAGAAATGGGAATTAAATGAACTTAACGCAATGCTTGAGAAAAAGAGCAATGTAGGTGCAAGAGTGTTCGACTGGTTTGTGACTACTTTAAGAAAGAGGGTGTCCACACCTGCCTTTCATCCTGAAGCATCTCAGGAGATTCTTAATCTTGGTGATTCAATTTTTGGGCTTGTGAGAACATCTATTGATGGCAATCAATCTATTGTCTGTCTTTACAATTTTCTTCCTCATCCGTCTAAGATTAAAGAGATGAAACAAATTAAAAAGTTGTTATTGGGAGATTGTGCCAGGGATTTGATTACAGGAGGAGAAATTCACTGGGGTAAAAGTAATTTAGAACTTCGTCCCTATCAAGCCCTCTGGCTGTTACCAAGTTGAACCTCTTTCTGCTCGAAAAAGCGGTCGAAGAAATTCTGTGGCCAAGCAATGACCAGAGAACAGTCCACATCGGGAAAACACTTAAAGCCAAAGACGGAGATTCCCTAGACTTTGGAGTCATCAATGGTCCGCGTGGAAAAGGAACGGTGAAGTGGATAGATGGAGAAGGTGTTAAAATTGTTTTGCAGTGGAACACGCAACATGAGTCCGACCTTTTGCCAATTTCTCTTTTAGTGGGTCTCGCAAGACCCCAGACTTCTCGTAAGGTATTGCACCAAGCGGCGTCTCTTGGTCTCAAGGAAGTTATTTTTTTCAATGCCGATAAAGGAGAGCCTTCCTATGCACAAAGCTCCTTATGGGAGAGAGAATGGAAAGATCTTTTGGTTAAAGGAGCAGAGCAGGCATTCTCTTGTCATCTACCAAATTGTCAGAAGATAACTGGAATAGAAAAAAGTAATGAATTTTCAAAATCGAGCTGCAAAGTGAAGATCGCTCTCGATATTTATGAGGCAGAAAATTGCCTTTCATCGGTTAGCCTTGAAAAAAATGCGAGCGTTCAGCTTGCAATTGGACCCGAACGGGGATGGTCGGCAAAGGAGCGTGATTGGCTTAGGCAGCAAGGATTTATTCTTTGCCACATGGGGCAGCGGGTATTACGACAGGAAACGGCATTCGTTGCCGCCGTTGGTTGCCTTTCCCATGCTTACTGGCCAGAACGCGGATGGGATGGGGTAAAAACTCGGTGAACGGGTGAGCCCCGCTTTTCCTTGCCAATGATTCTGTCTAGTTGCCAATCCTTATGCTCCCCTAAGAATTCGCCAGGAGTTTCAAAAATCACCTGTCCGTTGGGGGCAAGAAATTCATTCAATCGAACAAGCTCAAAAATCTTGGAGAAGATTCGATCGATTTCAGAATAAGGGGGGTCAATAAAGATCAAGTCATAGGGTAATTCAGGCTTTGTTTGCAGGAAGTCCAAAACATTGCGGTTAATAAGTATACCAGCGGTTCCCTGAAGCTCCGCACTCTTGAGCACTGCCGCAAGATTTACTTTTAAATCGCCAAATACCCTAAAGTTTTTTTCGACCATTGTGGCTTCCGAGGCACCACGGCTCAGGGCTTCCAATCCGTAGGCACCCGATCCCGCAAAAAGGTCTAGCACTCTGGCTTCATCGAGGGTATTTTGAAGCGAAGAAAAAATTCGCTCTCGGGTAGTTTCCATTGCAGGTCGAATACTGCTTTTTTGGCTTACCCGAAGAGGAATCCCACATGCTTTACCACCGCTTATGCGCATAATATATTTTTTTCATTTAAGATTTCTTTTTATGGCATGCAAGGTGTTGAGTTGCCAAGCAAGGACTATTTTTTCTAGCTTTTAACCCCATGACGAGAATTATTCGGGCATTTATTAACCAACCTCCCCATCGAGTAGGGGAAGAGGTGGCTTTGCCTAGCGATGAGGCCAACCATTTATGCCGTGTGTTACGAATTGTAAATGGAAATAGAATCGAATTACTCGATGGCAGAGGGGGCCGATTTCAGGGTGAATGTATAGAGGTTGCTCGTGAACGAGTAATCGTTCGAATCACAAATTTGCAGACCAATTCTCCTCCAGTTCCTTTGATTCGTATGGGAGTAGCACTTGGGAAGAGTAATAAATGGGAAAAAATGATACGGCCCCTGACTGAGCTGGGAGTAAGTCGCATGACTCCCTTGCTGACTGATCGAACTGAAGGCGCTTTTTCCTCACAGAAGCTTAAGGATAAGTCAGATAGGTGGACGAAACTTGCAAAGGAAGCCTGTAAACAATCTGGAAACCCATGGCTTCCCAGTTTTGATAAGCCAGTTGTCTTTGATGAAATAATTTCTTCTCCAGAAGAAGGCGAGGTTCGTATGTTGGCAAGTTTATCGGATCTTGAGAGTGAATCTAGACATCTTTCGATTACTCATCCCTCGGTTACCAACCAACTTTCAATTTTTATAGGCCCGGAAGGTGGATGGTCTAAGGAAGAAGAAAGAAAAGCAAAAAAGGCGGGCTTTTCTTTTTTCACTATGGGCCCACATGTTCTTCGAATAGAAACAGCAGCTGTGTGTGCATTGGCGGTTGCACGAAAGGGTCTGCTTTGCTACTAGGATACCATGTCGGCTGAGTTTACTGGAGAGCAAAAGCTTAGAATAGTATTGGAATCCATAATTCGTGGTGTTCCCAAGGAAGAGCAGTGTAAAAAATATGGTATCACCGATGAGCAATTTCAAACTTGGCATGACCATTTGCTCAAAAATGGAGGCTCGATTTACGAGCAGGGGAATTCACGCACACACAAGTCCCGTACCAAAAAAGTCAAATTTATTCCTTGGTATTTTAGTGTGCTCCTAACCCTGAGTATCATGATCAACCTTGGGGGTGGGATTGTATGGGCAGTTTGGCAAATGGCTTCTCCCCATGAAGGTGAGTCAATGGTCGATATTTTTTCAGGTGTGTCTACTACTGCCCGCGAGACCAATGATTCTCAGAGAGGGGCAGAGAGTCTCGTTATTAGTCAGGATGAACTTGGTCTTCAAGGTCTACTTGAGGAAGTTGATGATTATGCATTTGCCGATAAGGACTCGGATCCAAGTGTACAACTTTCAGACAACCCTTTGCTTACTGAGAAACGAGAGATGCGAGAAGTTTTGTCTGATTCACTCAAATTGCCCCTAAAGCCAGATACTTTAGACCTAGCCGCAGAAGTAGAGTTTTTAGGTCAGAATTATGAAGGTAAGCATGTTGTTTATTTAGTAGATGTCGGTGGTTATCAACTAAATGGTGATGGTGCAGTAGAAAGATTAGACCGAATGAAAGTGGCTTTATTGGAATCTTTGACAAAACTATCTAGTAACTCCTTCTTTAATTTGGTGCTATGTTGGAATCTTAGGGAAGCCCATGCTCTAGGGAAAACTATTTTGCGAGCTAGTGATGAAAATAAGAAATTTGCCACAGACTGGATTACAAGTTTAAGAACCAACTTGGAGGGATTAAAAGAGGGAAGAAATCAATTCTATCCCAAAGAACTGCTCTACGCCAAACCATTGGCTGGAGTTGTTGGCCCCTGGTATGGGCTTGCCACCGCGATGAGCTACGATCCTGACCTTGTTTTTTTCTTTGTTGGGAACATGCCAGGGTTTGTGCCGGATGAGGTTTCCCGACTTGATTTTAATGGTCTCGGTCTTGATTCGGATGGGCTGAACACTGGCGAGTCCAATGTGCAAAGTCATGAAAATTTAAAACCATTGATAAGGAAAACTGCGGGGTATTGGTTACTCGCTCTTCAGTCAGAGAGAAACTTGCCGGAGACCTCTCAGGATATTGAGGATATAGCCATGACTAGGCTTGGTCTTGATGACTGGGCAAACTCTAAGGGGCCTGTTCAGCAGGAAATACCTTGGGATAAAGCTTTTGATAATTTTTTAGCTGGTTTGGAATTAGGTATTGATAAAATACCCCAGATTCACGCGTTTCAAACATTATCTGAGCCCACAGTCTGGCCTAGCTCTCTCCAAAACAGTATGGCAGAATTTTGTGAGAGCTCTCGAGGGAGCATGACCCTTTTTCCTTAAATGATTCGTGCTCTCGTTATGAAAACGAGCTTTTCAAAATTACCCTTTGTTTTTTTAACTTTTGCAATTTGCATCCAAATCTTTGGCGATGAGCAAAAAGTTGAAAATCTTATAAAAACCAGAGCAGTTCTTGAATCAAAGATTGTTGCACCTGCAGGTAAGGTGGCATTGGCAGTACAAATTTCCCTAGAGCCAGACTGGCATATTTATTGGGAGAATTCGGGTGATTCTGGTTATCCTACAACGATCGAATGGTCCTTGCCTGATGGTTGGAGTATTGGCGAGTTGAATTTTCCTGCACCTTACCTGTATGAGTATGAAGGAATTACGGGGTATGCCATGGAGAATAATTTTACTCTTCTTGCCACGCTAACAGCTCCATCTGATTTGTTATCCGGTGAGTCAATCAATGTATCAGGAACCTTAGATGCACTTGTTTGTAATGCTTCATCCTGTTTGCCATATCGATATACATTTTCTCTCGAAATTGAAGGAGGGGAGAAATCTCTGAAAGATCCATCTACCGAGAAAGTCTTTAGGGATGCCGAAGCTAGACTTCCTGCTTCTTTGCCAAGTGAATGGGCTACAAGTGCTTCTCTTAGTGGAAGATTAGGTGAAATTCTAATCCAGGGAGATCCGTTATCCGCAGTTGAAAAAGATGACTTTGTTTTTTTTCCAAAATCACCCCAAATTATCATGGAATACCTAACGAAGCCCTCTTACCGAATGGGCAATTTTTTGAGTATGTCCTGGATGTTAAGGGATGAAAGTATTCAAATTCCAGAAACTTTGAATGGTTTGCTTTTGCACCCATCAAATCCTAATGGCTGGAATCTTGATCTTTCTGTAGATGTCGAGAAGCCCCGTTTAGATAATCTTTCTTTTAAACAAGATAATAAGGTAATCCCTTCTCCCAAAGATCATTTTGCCCTTCTACGCTTGTTACTCGCCTGTGTGTTGTTCGCAATGGCATTTTGGGCATATGGTCGTTCACAACAGCCATCCGTAGCAGTTTTCAATTGGCAGGTTTTTGCATTATTCGTTCTAGGCAGCGGAATTTGGCTCGGTTACCCACGAGAATCCAATCTCCAGGGTGAAAAACTAAGTTGGGCTCCTTGGTCACAACAATTGGAAGATGAATTACGGAGCAATGGAGAAGCTATTTTCATCGACTACACAGCCAAGTGGTGCCTTTCCTGTCAGGTAAACAAGAGAGTTTACGAATCTGAATCATTGAAAAATATATTCCGTGAAAAGAAAGTCCACTTATTGCGTGCAGATTGGACGAAGAAAAGCCCAGATATTTTATCAAGTTTACAATCACATGGCAGGGAGGGGGTACCATTAAATGTTTTTTTTCCTGCTTCTAAAAAAGAACAATCTCGTGAAGCTATCATCCTCCCAGAAATTCTCTCATCCGAATTAGTTAAGGAAGCTTTGTCCAAGGGTCACCAACCGGTGGCTAAGCAAAGTATGAATTTCCTCACTCTGATTGGATTTGCCTGGTTAGGAGGCTTGGTTCTTAATTTGATGCCCTGTGTCTTTCCTGTGATTGGATTAAAAATTATGGGCTTTGTGAAACAAGCGGGCGAACATCGTGCGAGTATAGCCCGTCATGGATGGGTTTTCACTTCGGGTGTACTGCTTTCCTTTTGGATATTAGTGGGGATCTTATTGATCATTCGAAATGGATTAGAACACAACTTAGGTTGGGGCTTTCAGTTGCAGGAACCTGTGTTTGTTTTTGTTCTTGCGGTGATTCTTTTTGTTTTTGGTCTAAGTTTGAGTGGAGTTTTTGAAATAGGCATGTCAGCTACTGGAATAGGTTCAGCTTTAAGTTCTCGACCAGGGATTGTAGGTAGTTTTTTCTCGGGGGTGTTGGCAACAGTTGTGGCTACTCCATGCATGGCTCCTTTTCTAGGAGTGGCGGTGGGTGCTGCTCTTTCTATGCCGACTTCTTTAGCCTTGCTTGTATTTACTTTCGTAGCAGTCGGTCTTTCTACTCCTTACCTTATCCTTTCCATTTTTCCTCAATGGATTCAAAAGCTACCTAAGCCAGGAATTTGGATGGAGTCATTGAAGCAGTTTATGGCCTTCCCTGTATATGCCACGGTAGCTTGGTTAATCTGGACTTTAGATGGATTGCTTTGACTCTTAGAGTTTAACCTGACCAATAAAAAAGCTCCCGAGCGTTTGCTCGGAAGCTAAAAGTTAAAATAAATTTTTAGTGTATCGTTTTAAAGGGCGACTTCACCCTGTTCTCCTGTTCTGATTCGCACCGCCTGTTCGACTGGGATGACAAAGATTTTACCATCACCAATTTTTTCGGTTTTAGCAGCCTTGACGATTGTATCGATGACTTTATCGGCGATATCATCAGGAACCGCAACTTCGATCACTACCTTGGGGAGAAAATCGATGGTATATTCACTTCCTCGGTAAATTTCGGTATGTCCCTTTTGCCGCCCAAAGCCTTTAGCCTCAATCACAGTCATTCCCTCTATTCCAATCTCGGAAAGGGCTTCTTTTACATCTTCAAGTTTAAATGGTTTTATAATCGATTTGATCAGTTTCATAGGTGTAGTAAATTAATGGTTCATAAAGAATAAAGAGTACAGCCAGATTCTTTAGCTGAGGGAGTAACCATTCTCTCCATGAGCAGCTTGGTCAAGCCCCTTTGTCTCATCGTCATCTGAAACTCTTATGCCACCAGTTAGTGCGGAAACCAATTTTATAATAATGTAAGTGGCTACCACAGAAAGAGCAACAGCTGCTAGGCAGCCTTGAGCCTGAACTACAAGTTGGTCTTGCCAAGTTTCGGAATTGATACCAAGGCCACCTAATTCTCCCTTCCAGCCAAGGTAGGAAACAAGGAGGGTGCCAAGAATTCCGCCCACACCGTGAACTGCAGCAACATCTAACGAATCATCAATTCCCAATTTTTCTTTTACAAAGCCACATGCGTAGTAGCAAATGATACCTGCGGAAGCACCAATAATGATAGCTCCTAATGGACCAACACTCCCAGATGCAGGAGTGATGGTGGCAAGACCAGCAACCATGCCTGTCACAATGCCAACCAGTCCTGGCTTACCAGTACTTCGCCACTCAACTAACATCCAGACCAAGCTTGCGGTGGCCGCAGACAGGTGAGTAACCAGCATGGCCATACCAGCGCTGTTATCAGCTGCAGCCGCACTCCCGGCATTAAATCCGAACCAACCCACCCAAAGCATAGCGGCACCTGTCATGACCATTCCTGGGTTATGAGGAGGTTTCAAGGATTTCGGAAAGCCATGTCGGCGTCCAAGCATAGCGGCAATAGTTAGAGCAGAAGCACCTGCCGTTGCATGGACAACGATTCCCCCAGCAAAGTCAATAATGCCTCGTTCAGCAAGCCATCCACCGCCCCATACCCAGTAGCATACTGGGCAATAAACCACAATGAGCCAACATCCACTAAAGAGAAGGACTGCTGAAAATTTGATTCTCTCGACAAAGGCACCTACGATCAAGGCAGGAGTGATAATAGCAAAAGTCATTTGGAACATTATCCATACTGTTTCAGGATGGTCTCCATTCAGAGAATCAACAGACAGGTGTTGCAGAAAGAATGCAGTATTACCCCCAACCCAATTATTTCCACTTCCGGAGGTAAGGGATAAACTGTAACCCACAGCAAACCAAATAATCGAGGCCAAGCAGGCAATCGCAAAACAATGCATCAAGACAGAAAGTACATTTTTAGACTGCACTAAACCTGCATAAAATAAAGCCAAGCCAGGTAGAGTCATGAATAAAACAAGTGCAGTCGCTGTAAGCATCCAAGCTGTATTACCACTGTCGAGTACAGTCACATCTGCAGTCTGCTCAACTATCTCAATAGAAGAAACTGCTGATCCAACCGTATTTGGATCATTTTCTTGAGCGAAGAGATTAGAAGCAAAACTGAGGCCTAGCAGCAGAAAAAGGAATCTTGATATCATGTAATTAGGTTGGTTTGTGATTACTTAATTATGTTTGTCTTTAAATACCTAGAGAAAAAAAGAATAAATGAGCAATTATAATTTTTAAAATGAATAATATTCATCCTGTAGATACTTCGATAACACAAAAAAGCCCGGTTCACAGGGGAACCGGGCTTCGTTTGTTCAGTATATGATAAGAAAGAAGATCTAAAGAGCTTCGTCTCCTTTTTCCCCAGTACGAATACGGACGCACTCTTCCATCTTAAGAATGAATATTCTTCCGTCTCCAATTTTACCAGTTTGGGCAGCACCTACAATGGCATCCACTACCTTATCGGTGAGGTCATCCGCTACCCCAATTTCAATTTTAACCTTGGGCAGGAAATCTACAGTATATTCACTACCTCTGTAGATTTCTGTGTGTCCTTTTTGGCGACCAAACCCTTTTACTTCGGAAACGGTCATGCCTTCGACCCCGATTTCGGATAAGGCATCCTTTACTTCTTCAAGCTTGAAGGGCTTGATGACGGCTTTAACTAATTTCATAATTATTTTAAGTTTTTATTTATTATAGATGAGTGCTGAAGGAGAGTTCAACTAGTTAGTGTAGGCTTCTTGACCATGCTCAGTGATGTCAAGACCACGATCTTCCTCTTCTTCACTGACGCGAACACCCATAACAGCTTTGAGAATACTGAAAACCACATAGGCAAAGATGAAGGCAAATACACTCACGAGGACAGCCCCTTTCAGTTGAACCATGAAGTCAAACCCATCAGCAAAGATGGCTACGGCCAAAGTACCCCAAATACCGCATACTCCATGAACAGAAATCGCTCCAACTGGATCGTCAATTTTGGATTTATCCAAAAATGTGATCGCAAATACCACAATGACACCAGCGATGGCTCCAATTAAAATCGAGCTTCCTACAGATACAACATCTGCATTAGCAGTGATTCCGACAAGTCCAGCGAGGATACCGTTCAGTGCCATTGAGAGATCGGGTTTCTTTAAAGCAAACCATGAAGTAAACATTGCACCAAGAGCCCCCGCACAGGCAGCTAAGGTCGTGGTAGTGAATACTAGGCCAAGGGCTCCAGGTTCGGCTGAAAGAACCGAGCCACCGTTGAATCCGTACCAGCCAAACATAAGTAAAAATACACCGATTGCTGCAAGTGGGAAATTGTGAGCAGGTATGGGTTTAATTCCGTTCTCGGTATATTTACCACGACGCGGACCAAGTACCATTACACAAGCCAAAGCACCAAAACCACCAAATGCATGCACAACAGTGGAACCGGCGAAGTCTTTAAATCCAAGCTCTGCAAGAACTCCACCTCCCCAATGCCATGAACCGGCAACAGGATAGGCCACTCCCACAAACAACACGGCAAATACCATGAAGGCCGAAAGTTTGACACGCTCTGCAACTGCCCCGGATACAATAGTAGCACCCGTTGCTGCAAACATCGCTTGAAAGATAAAATCACCAAATCCAGTCATGGCTAATCCGAGCCCACCGTAGCCCCAAGTTGCTCCTCCGTCGGCGTTAAGATCCCCAATCATATCTCCCCAACTAAACCAGCCATTAAAATCTCCTGGGTAGTGAGTGTTGAATCCAAAGAAAGCGTAGGTCAAAACACCGATAGATATAATGAAAACATTTTTGAAGAGAATGTTTACAGTGTTTTTCTTCTGACACAGCCCAGACTCGAGTGTAGCGAATCCTAAGTGCATTAGAAATACTAAAGCAGCAGCGATAACTGTCCACAACATGGAGGTTGTGAAAAAATCGTAAGCTGGAGCATAATCACCCTGAGCTTCGAGAAGCTCGAGATAATCATCTACAGGCCCTGCTTCTTCCTCAGCAGCAGCTTCTTCATGATCGTCAGCATGGACTTGAACGGCGTTGGAAAAGGCAAGAATTATTGCCAAGAGCAAAAACTTCCACAAACTTGCTCCTATTTTGAATGACATAAGGGATTTAAGGTTCATTGTTATTATATTTTGATATTCAGTTATTTACGAGAATGATAAAATTCATTCATGGTTTAACTTGCAAGAGGTGTGCCAAAACAAATAGCAACAGAAATTTGGTCAAATTTCTTTACCTTTTCATCACAAATTTTTTATAACAGGCAAAACTGTGGGTTAGCTCCTACATTTTAGTAGGAGACAGAATAACAATTGAATCTAAGAAGAGATTGTTTCTTTTTGAAAAGAAATAAGCTCTCCGATTCCTTTTTCCGCCAGTCCTAAAAGTTCATCTAATTGTGCTCGAGAGTAGGTACTTTCTTCACCAGATGATTGCACTTCCACAAAATCTCCAGATCCAGTCATAACAACATTTGCATCAACACTGGCATCTCGATCTTCCGGATAATCTAAATCTAAAATGCATTTCTCTTTGTAAATCCCCACACTGATGGCCGCAAGATGGTCGCGAATAGGGTCTTTTTCTAGTTTGCCGGTTTCCAAAAGACCATCTATTGCAATACGAGTTGCTAACCATGCTCCAGTTATCGATGCAGTGCGCGTCCCTCCATCCGCTTGAAGAACATCGCAATCTATCCACAACGTCTTATCGGTTAATTTTTTTAGATCAAGGACTGCTCTGAGCGATCGCCCAATAAGACGCTGAATTTCTATATTTCTTCCATCCTGACGTCCGCGGCTAATTGGTCGGTCTTTCCGGGTAAGTGTGGCATAAGGAAGCATACTGTATTCAGCGGTAAGCCACCCACCCTGAATTTTTTGCTGCCGCATCCAACCCGGCACTTTTTCCTCTATCATGGCAGAGCAAATAACCCTAGTGTTGCCGTAGGAACAAAGCACAGAACCATTGGCATGAGGAGCGATACCTGTTTTAAATTCGACCGAGCGCATCTCATTGAGCGAACGTCCCGAAGGGCGTTCAAAAATTTCATCAAGTTGCGAGGCGAGGTCACTGGTGTCATTCATTTTAAAAATCGTATTCAATTAAGGGTTCTGGGTCGAGGATGGTGATATCTTTTTTTTGAAATTGCTGAGAAAACCAAGAGCGAGCATCAGGATCTCCATGATGGAGTATTATAGTCTTGGGGCTTACAGATTCGGCAAAGCGGAGCAATTCGTCGCGATCTGCATGACCACTCAAATCATATTGTTCAACCGTAGCATTGATTTTCTGCTGAATATTGATCGCTTCAAAAGAAAAGCATTCACCTTGTTTGGATTGAAGTAATTTGCCTCCCGGAGTAGAGGGATCGCAGAAACCAACGAATAAAATACTGTTACGATCATCCCCTAGCATCGAGGCAGCCAACATGTAAGAGGGTGTATGTTCTACTAACATCCCACTACTTACTAGGTAGATTCCTTGCATTGGAGGGGAGTCTCCCGGGTTGATTTTACGGGGAAGAGGTTGAGCCCCTAAACTACGCAATACTTTTCGAGAAAAGCGGACTCCTTTGTAGTTTTGTGAAATTTGATGCATGTGATTGACCAAATCCATACCAAGTCCAGAGCAAAAAACTGGACTCGTTGGAATGCTCTTGTTTTTACGTGCCTCATCCAAAACCACTAAAATCTCTTGCATTCTTCCGAGAGCAAAAACTGGTATGAGAACCGAACCACCGCCCGTTAGTGTTCTAAGGATGTCTTCGAGCAGACGAGTCATTTCCAGTTCCCTTTTCTTAGTGGGTGGGCGATCCGCCCCCCCCCTTGTTGTCTCCATGACTAAAACATCAACCGGGTTAATAGGAAGTTGGGCTCCATCAAGTGTGCACAAATCACTGAATAGCACATCTCCCGTAAAAAATATACATTTGGAATTATAGATAAGCTCAAGGGAAATAGCACCGGCGACATGTCCCGCATGGTGTGCTCTGATCTCAATTATTTCCCCATTTTTTTCAAAAAAAGTAGGCTCTTCGACAGAAATAATTTTCATTCGGTCGTAAAGAGATCGAAGATCAGACCTTCCATACAAGGGGAGTTCGGGAAGGTTGAGTTCATTCCGCTGCCGTTTCATGACGGCAAGTGAATTTGAAAGCATTCGTCGCGCGAGAATGGAGCTTGGATAACTCAAAAAAACAGGGGCAGTTGGATTCTGTCTTGAAAGTAAGGGGAGGCTGCCAAGATGGTCGAGGTGACAATGAGTCAGAAGAATGAAATCAAGGATATCTGTACCGATTTTTTCATGTCGAGGAACGGAATCATTGCCCGCAAATTTGGGATGAAGACCAGAATCAATGGCAAAGCTAAAGGGACCCAATTGGAGAAAGGAGCAATTCGCTCCTATTCCTCCGTATGGATTGAGGTCGGTAAATTTCATGACTCGGATGGAGGGGTGGAAGAATCCATAGGAACCTCCAATCGAAATGGTTCCATGCATACATGTACCTTTTCTCCAGAATCGATTACTCCATGAAAGGAACCATAGGCCTCTGCTGAAAGGTGAGTAACATGATAGCTGTTGTAGGAGAAAGACCCACCCGGCTCCAACACGGGGCATTCTCCTACTATCTTATCCCCCTCGACAACCGTTGTCGTACCATCCTCATTGGAGAGAATCCACTTTCTTCCAAGCAGCGTGACTTTTGAGTCGGTTAGATTTCTTAAAGTGACGAAATAAATGAAAGCATGAAGGTGACAACCTTGCACATGAGATTTTTCCTTGTGATGAACGAGTTTATCGAGTTTGGCCTGCAGGCCTTTAAGTAACTTGCTGTCTTCTTGCACTATTAAGATAAACTCCTACCATAGCAGTACCCTGTGTTATGACCAATTCTTTTCATTGGATGATCAAGGAGTTGTACACAATGGGCGGAAAATCCTTGCCCGAATCGAGCTACCTTGCAGTAAAGTTTTGGATGTCCAAATTTGCATTGCTTTCGGTAAGCGACAAAACCGGGATTGTTCCTTTTGCCCGGACCCTAGTTGATTGCCATGAATTCACCCTGCTTTCCACTGGTGGAACAGCCCGTTTGCTCAGAGAGGAGGGGATTCCAGTCACAGATGTCAGTGAACATACTGGTTTTCCAGAAATGATGGATGGCCGTGTAAAAACCTTACATCCCACAATACATGGGGGGCTACTATGCATGAGGAATAATTCCGAACATCTGACTGCCGCCAAAGATCATGGAATTGGATTGATTGATCTTGTGGTGGTTAATCTTTATCCTTTTGAGGAAACGGTGGCTCGCGAGGGAGTAAGTTTTTCGGAAGCAATTGAACAAATTGATATCGGAGGCCCCTCCATGTTGCGAAGTGCTGCCAAAAATCACGAGTCGGTGACAGTTGTGTGCGATCCTGCGGACTATGAGCAGGTTTTGGAATCTCTTCATAGCCCGCAAGAAGCCAAGCCTTTACGTCGTTTCCTTGCACAAAAAGTATTTACTCGCACTTTCAATTATGACCGAGCAATTAGTGATTATCTCTCAAAACAAAATGAGGAGTTTCCTGATTTAGATGCTATTTCGGGATTTCCTGCTAAACTGGATGTGCAGGCACCCAAAGCCAAAAGTTTAAGATATGGCGAAAATCCTCACCAAAAAGCAGCCTTGTACGGCGAATTCCTAGATTATTTTAATCAATTACAGGGAAAAGAACTTTCATATAATAATATTCTGGATATCTCTGCGGCTGCTTATCTGATTGGTGAGTTTGAACAGCCTTCTGTAGCCATCCTGAAACATACCAACCCTTGTGGAGTTGCCAGTTCTAATAATTTGGAAGCAGCTTGGGAATCTGCTTATTGTACTGATCGTCAAGCACCCTTTGGTGGAATTATCGTAGTGAACAATACCCTTGGAGCTGAACTTGCACAAAAAATTAGCGAAATTTTCTGCGAAGTTATTATTGCACCTGGGTTTAGCGATCAAGCACTCGAGGTTTTTTCTAGAAAAAAAAATCTGCGATTGCTGGTATCCAAATCAGGATTTGGGGCGGAGACATTACAAGAAATAAAATCAATACCAGGAGGATATCTTGCACAGGATAGAGATCAGAAAAAGATAAACCCTAAGGCCTTTGAGGTTGTATCCAAGAGGCAACCAACTGAGATGGAATGGCGTTCCATGATTTTTGGATGGCGAGTGGTCAGGCATGTGAAAAGCAATGCAATTGTTTATTCCGGAGATGAATGTACTTTAGGAGTGGGAGCCGGGCAAATGTCTCGAGTCGATAGCTCAAGAATTGCAGTATGGAAAGCGGGTGAAGCGGGTTTATCTCTATCTGGATCCACGGTTGCATCGGATGCCTTTTTCCCATTTGCTGATGGGTTACTCGCGGCTGCTGATGCTGGTGCAACTGCCGCAATCCAACCAGGTGGAAGTATGCGTGATGAGGAAGTGATTGCAGCTGCCAATGAACGAAACCTGGCCATGGTCTTTACTCGAAATCGTCATTTTCGACATTGATCAGGTCTTGTCTAGGATCTGACATCCGTTATCCATGGTTAAGTAATTTGATCTAGAAATGCTCTCAAAACTTTGGCTTACAGGACTCCTTTTTTTCACATTCTTCTTATTTGGCTGTGGGCAGGCTATGCTATCGGATGAATACCTTGCAAATCGCTCCAAAAAGGAGTTCGTCAAAATAAAAAAGAAGGAAACGATTTCGTCTAATTCATCTCAACAAGAAATGATAAGGGAGATTGGACAACGAATCGCCGGGGTTGCCCAAGTGGACTTGCCTGGTACGGAATGGGAGTTCGTGGTTTTTCAAAAGGGTGATGCGAATGCCTTTGCTATGCCTGGTGGTAAAGTTGGGGTAAATAGTGGATTAATTGATTTGGCAGCGGGTAACCAAGATGAAATTGCTGCTGTCATGGGTCATGAAATTGCTCATGTCGCTTTGCGACACAGCAACAAACGAATGAGCCAAGCGATTGGACTTGGGGTGGGTGGGGTTATTCTCGATGTAGCCATGCGAAATCAAACTTCTACGGACCGTATGCTCGGTCGAGCAGCCTATGGGGTAGGAACCACGGTTGGTCTAGCCTTGCCTTTTAGCCGGGAAAATGAATTGGAGGCAGATCATCGCGGGTTGTATTACGCCGCGATGGCGGGTTATGACCCTAGAGGAGCCGTCAGCTTTTGGAAAAAAATGGAGGCCAAAAACAAGGGGAAACGGATGCCTCAGTTTTTATCGACCCACCCGAATCCAGGAAACCGGATCCAATTTTTAAATGAAAAAATGGACCATGCTCTTAGCCTCTATCGACAGGCCAAGCAGGCAAGAGGAGAAAGACCCAACCCATGAGTATTTTATTGGATAACCCAATACAGGCCCTCAAGAATTATGTGGCCTATCCCAGCGTCTCCGCAGATTCTGCATTTGCCCAAGGGGTGACCGGAGCCCGAGAATTTGCATGTTCCCAGTTGCAGGAACTTGGTTTCTCCGTGAACCTGGTTGAAACCCCCATCCATCCGATCATTGTGGCCACCCGGGGAGAAGCATCCTGGCCGGGTATCGTGATCTACGGTCATTATGATGTACAGCCCCCCGATCCATTGGATTTATGGACGAGCAAACCTTTTGAGGCAGAGGAAAGAAATGGTCGGCTCTATGGCAGGGGTGCTGCCGATAATAAAGGTCCACAGATTGTACATATGGCTGCCCTTGCCCGGGCACTCAGAAAAAACCCCAATCTTCCTTTGCGGATTACTTATCTGATTGAGGGAGAGGAAGAGATTGGAAGTCCGAGTTTTCGGCAGTTTTTAGAAAAGGATAAGCATAAGCTGCAGGGTGATTTTTTACTGGTTTCAGATACGGGTAGCCCTGGGGCGAACCAACTTGCGGTGACCACAGGTTTGCGCGGTTTGGTTGCCCTGGAAGCTAAAGTCTATGGACCCAAGCAGGATTTACATTCAGGGGTGCATGGCGGTGCTTTGCTAAACCCGTTGCAAGCCTTGGCTAGGGCCTGTGCTTCCCTCCACGATGAGCAGGGTAAGGTTACGGTACCCGGTTTTTACGATGCAGTTCAACCTCCCCAGCCATGGGAGCGTGAGGAACTGAGTAAACTCCCGATTACCGAATCGGCCTATGCTGAATTTTTAGGGGCTCCCGGTTTCTTCCCTCCGCCCGGTTACTCTCCTCTGGAGGCGATCCGCTTTTGTCCAACCCTCGAATTTAACGGCATTGGCGGAGGTTACCAAGGGGAGGGTTCGAAAACGGTGATCCCTTCGGAAGCTTTTGCCAAGATTACCTGTCGTCTGGTACCCGATCAATCGGCGGAGGATATTGCTGAAAAAGTTCAGAATGCTTTGCAGTCTGCATTCCCCTCTGCGGTTCGTGTGGAGGTGGAAACGAAAGGGGGAGGAGATCCATATGTCGTCCTTCCTCCAGGTAAACCTGGTGCAAGTGCCGGAGCAAAACCCCTGATAGAAAAAGCATTTTCATTGGCCGAAAATTGTATCGAACAATCTTTTGGAACCCGCCCACTTTACCTTCGTGAAGGGGGAAGTAT
>Ga0181559_10000344_pt1 | contig 41664 bp, 39 predicted proteins | sample 011ome_21_FD_133752 | JGI IMG/M metagenome (GOLD analysis project Ga0181559, IMG submission 133752) | Coastal salt marsh microbial communities from the Groves Creek Marsh, Skidaway Island, Georgia - 011508AT metaG (megahit assembly) | ecosystem: Environmental > Aquatic > Marine > Intertidal... | reverse complement strand
TTGCAGATCGTGTTAACAAGCAGTTGTTGCATGATGCGGTTGTGATGTATCAAGCGAATCAGCGCCAGGGTACACACTGTGCGAAGACGCGTGGCGAGGTTGCCGGGTCGACCAAGAAGATGTATCGCCAAAAAGGCACGGGTAACGCTCGTGCGGGTAGTAAGCGAACGAATGTGCGGCGCGGCGGCGGCGTTGCCCGCACCATTAAGCCAAGGGATTACAGTTATCGGCTTAATCGCAAGGCTGTTCGCTTGGCGACTCGAATGGCTATCCGTTCGAAGATCGACGATGGCGAGGTCGTTGTGGTTGATCAGTTGCCGTTCGACGAACCAAAGACTGCTCGGATGGTGAGCGTGCTGAAGGCGTTGGGCTTGGGCGGTATGACGACCTTGGTTGCGACTGCCGGTAACGATGGGGTTGTGTACAAGAGTGGTCGGAACATCGCCGGTGTGAGTGTTCAGCCAGTTAGGGAGTTGAATGCTTTGACGGTGTTGAAGCCCAAGCGAGTTTTGGTAACTCGTGAGGCGTTGGATCGGATTAAGGAAGGCACGTTCGCGACCGCTGAGTAGTGGTTGTTTGTGTTAGATACGTACAAGATTAAAGATAAGTACCGATGACAAGGATAAAACCCCCGGTCGACTCAGGTAGTAGTCTCGAGTTGGAATCGCATCAGATTTTGCTGCGACCGCTTGTGACTGAAAAGGGAGTTCACCGAGCATCTCGGAATAACCAGTACGCGTTTGAGATACATCGCGAAGCTACCAAGCTTGATGTGAAGCGTGCGGTTGAGGAGTTGTTCGGGGTTAAGGTGGAGAAGGTTCGCACTCAGACCCGCAAGGGCAAGATGCGTCGTTATCGGTTCCGGTTTGGACGGACCTCCGACTGGAAGAAGGCGATCGTTCAGTTGCATGAAGATCACCGAATCGACTTCTTTTAGCGGATTGATGTCGCAGGTTTAGTGCTTGCGGAGTTGGATTTAATACGGTTACCCAATAAGACAAAACAGATATGGGCATTCGAGTCTACAAGCCGACAAGCGCTGGGCGACGTAACGCGTCTGTTAGCGACTTTGCCGAGTTGACTCCGGGTTACAAGCCTGAGAAGTCGTTGCTTCGGCCGAAACGCAAGACCGGTGGTCGGAACAACCAGGGCAAGATCACCGCGCGGCATCGTGGTGGTGGCCACAAGCAGATGTATCGCATCGTTGACTTTCGTCGCGTTAAGGACGGAGTGGATGCGGTTGTGAGTTCGGTCCAGTATGATCCAAATCGAACGGCACGTATCGCATTGTTGCACTATAGTGATGGCGAAAAGTCGTATGTGGTGGCACCTGCGGGCGTGAAAGCGGGCGATAAGCTGAGTAATGGTCCAGATGCACCGCCAGTGGTTGGTAATTGTCTGCCTTTAAAGAATATTCCGTTGGGCACCTCGGTTTGTTGTATCGAGTTGCGAGCGGGTCGCGGGGCTGTACTTTGTCGCTCTGCCGGTACTCAGGCAACACTGATGGCTCGAGAAGCCGATTGGGCGCAGTTGTCCCTGCCGAGCGGTGAGGTTCGACGTGTTCCCAGTAAATGCCGTGCGACCATCGGGCAAGTTGGTAATAGCGATCACATGAATGTTCGGCTTGGTAAAGCAGGTCGCGCACGCTGGCTGGGTCGGCGTCCCCATGTTCGCGGTACCGCCATGAACCCGGTCGATCACCCACACGGTGGTGGTGAGGGTCGAACCAAGGGTGGTCGCCATCCGGTAAGCCCGCAGGGTAAGAGTGCGAAGGGTGGTTCAACGCGTCAGAAGCGTAAGCCAAGTAACAGTTCAATCGTGCGTCGGCGTAAGAGTCGTCGTTACGGGCAGTTGAAACTGCACTAGAGACAAGTTGAATCGGGTGGCGGTCATTCCAGAGGCCCGATTCGAACAACCTAATAGATGTTCCCAAACCGGTTAACGTAGTATTCATGAGCCGTAGTAGCAAGAAAGGCCCTTTCGTCGATCCGAAGCTTTACTTCAAAGTGCAAAAGCAGGCAGAGACGGGTGGCAACGAACCGATCAAAACGTGGGCGAGGGCCTGCACGATCGTTCCTGAATTTGTGAACGTAACGTTCATGGTTCACGACGGACGCAAGCATGTGAAGGTGCTCGTCACCGAGGATATGGTTGGACATAAGTTGGGCGAGTTTGCTCCGACGCGAACGTTCAAGGGGCACAGCGGAAAGGGCAAGAAGTAATTCTTGGATTGACCAATGGCAAAGTTCAACGCAAAACACAGAAATGCGCGAATTAGCGCGAGAAAAGTACGGCCTTTGGCGGATATCGTTCGCGGTATGTACGCTGATGAAGCTTTGGATACGCTCAAGTATCAGCCACAGCGTGGTGCGAGGATGCTTGAGAAAGTGATTCAGAGTGCGGTCGGTAACGCACAGGATCCTGATCAGAACTCGGGAAAGAGCCATCGAATCGAAGAGTTGGTGGTAACCGAGGTTTGTATCGACGGTGGATCAATGTTTAAGCGCGTCAGGCCTCGGGCAAGAGGTAGCGCGTTCATGATAAAAAAGCGTAGCAGCCACATTCGTGTCGGTTTGACACCGATTGATGAACTGTAGGTATTGCTGTTATCGCGTGAGCGGTAAGGTTGAGTCACACGAACTGAAGATTGTACTCCAAAAGACAACGAGTCCCTGATGGGTCAAAAAGTCAATCCAATCGCCTTTCGTACTGGTGTTACCCGTGGTTGGTCCAGTCGTTGGTATGCATCGAAGCAGGATTTTGCTGAGTTGCTAGTCGAAGACCGGAAGTTGCGGAACTTCATTAACAATCATCCCAAGAAATCGCAGTACAAAAGTGCTGGGATCGATCGGATTGAGATTGAGCGGACTCGTGATGAAGTTCGCGTGATGATGTACGTCGCACGTCCTGGCCTGATCATTGGGAAACGCGGTCAAGAAATCGAGATTCTGCAATCTGAATTGCAAAACTTGATTGGGCGGCGAATAAATTTGAAAGTAGAAGAAGTGGGCCGGCCTGAGTTGCAAGCTCAGTTGGTCGCTATCGACATCGCACAACAACTTGCCAAGCGGTCAAGTTTCCGACGAACGATGAAGCGTGCGTTGGAACAGACCATGGAAGCTGGTGCTAAGGGCATCAAGGTTCAGTTGGCTGGACGTTTAGGTGGAGCCGAGATGGCTCGCCGAGAGAAACAGATTGCGGGCTCCATCCCGTTGAGCACGCTGCAAGCAAAAATTGATTACGGGTTCACTGAAGCGATGACGCCACAGGGGCACATCGGGATTCAGGTCTGGATAAACCAAGGAACATACGGAGACGACACCGATGGCGTTGATGCCCAAGCGGGTCAAGCATCGAAAAAGCCAAAGAGGTCGCATAAGAGGTAACGCGACACGCGGCAATAAGGTCGTCTTTGGTGACTACGGACTCCAGTCGCTTGATGCGGGTTGGGTCAAAGCCACGACGATTGAAGCTGGTCGTATCGCTGCTCAGCAATACGTCCGCGGCGAAGGAAAACTGTACATTCGAATCTTCCCAGACAAGTCGGTTTCGAGCACTCCGCTTGAAACAAGGATGGGTAAGGGTAAGGGTGAGCCAGATTTCTGGGCGGCGGTTGTAAAGCCTGGCACGATCCTCTACGAACTCGGCGGCGTGACGGAGCAGCAAGCGAAAGTTTGTTTTGCCCGTCTAGCGAGCAAGTTACCGGTCAAAGTGCGTTTCGTTGAGAGACGCAAGGTGTAGGGATTGACTGGGATGCGCATTGGCGTTTTCCCCGTCTTCACTAGTTACAGCCACAATCGGCAAAAAGTAGACGAGAGAAATGAGTACGAACACTGAACTTCGCGAGATGAGTGACGAGCAGTTGGATGCGACCTCCAAAGAGGCATCGCAAACTTTGTTTCGGCTGCGTTTTCAATCGCAGTCGGAGCGACTGAACACTCCAAGTGAAATTCGCAAGAACCGCCGCTTGATTGCGCGAATCAAAACGATTCAGCGAGAGAGAACTTTGGCGGCAAAGTAGGTGAACTGCTTGGTGCAGTTTGCTGGTGAGATGAGATATTAGAACACACTGAATCAACTCGGAACTGAATTCCATGCCGAAACGCGTTGTTTCCGGAATTGTGACTGGCGATAAGATGAGCAAGACACGTCGTGTCGAGATCAATCGATTAGTCAAGCACCCGAAGTACAAAAAATATGTCCGTCAACGAACGGTTTGCTACGCACACGATGAGGAGAATGTCTCCGGTGCGGGCGATCGTGTTGAAATCATTGAGTCACCGCCATTGAGCAAGCTGAAGCGTTGGCGTCTCGTTCGTGTTCTCGAGAAGAGCACAGACGTTGACTTGGCAGCGCTCCGGGCAGCGAGAAAAGTCGCTGCCGAAGCCGAAGCGGCTGAGCAAGGTGAATCGGGCAAAGAGTGAGGATTGGTTCCGGTGGGTCGGTAGGTGATCTGCCAGATACGTTTGATGAGTTGGGAGCGGGATTAGCGAGAGTGGCTCGCAGGTTTCTCGGCCCAGTCAACCACGGCGTCAAGCCTTTTGAAGTAACGATACAGAAATGATTCAACAAGAAACCCGACTCAATGTCGCTGACAACACCGGAGCACGAGAAGTGATGTGCATCAAGGTGCTTGGAGGTAGTAGGCGTCGCGTTGCTGGTCTCGGTGATGTGATTGTTTGCTCGGTCAAGAGCGTGATTCCGGGAAGTGATATTAAGAAGAAGTCAGTGGTTCGAGCAGTAATTGTTCGAACCAAGCAGCCGACTCGTCGTCCGGATGGAAGTTACATCAAGTTCGATAGTAACGCGGTTGTGATAATCGACAAGGACAAGTCGCCTCGTGGAACGCGTATTTTCGGTGCGGTAGCACGGGAACTTCGTGATCGAAGTTTCATGAAAATCGTTAGCTTGGCGAATGAAGTAGTTTGAGGATTGCTGGTTTAGGCCGGCAGCAGTGAAGTAATAAAAACAAAAGTGTTCCATCGTTTATAGCAGTTCAACACGATGAAGTTTCGCATTGATGACGAAGTTCAGGTGATTGCAGGGGCCGATATCGGTCGCCGTGGCAAGATTCTGAAGATCGACCGAGAAAAGAATAAGGTTGTCGTGGAGGGTATCGCGCGAGTGTGGAAACACGTTCGTCGCAGTCAGAAAAACCCTCAGGGTGGACGCCTTAATAAAGAGATGCCGATCAATGCCAGCAATGTGATGTTGGTTGATCCTTCCACCGGACAACCGACACGAATCGGCGTTCGTTACCTCGAAGACGGTAGCAAAGAGCGTTATGCGAAGAAGAGCGGTGCGAGTTTGGGCCTAATCGCTCCAGCACGTGCTGCCTACGCCTCCAAAAAATAATTGATTGACGACCGCCAGAAGTTGCGGAACCTAACCTATGTCCAAACCAAGATTACAAGCCCGTTACGAGGAAACCATTCGCCAGGCGATGGTTGAGAAGTACGGTTATAAGAATTCGCACCAGATTCCTCGAATCGAAAAGATTACGTTGAATATGGGTGTGGGTAGCGCCATCGGCGACAAGAAGATTCTCGATTTCGCGGTCGATGCAATGACCCAGATGTCGGGACAAAAGCCAGTTGTCACCATCGCGCGTAAGTCCATCGCTAACTTTCGCCTCCGTGAGGGCATGCCGATCGGATGCATGGTGACCATGCGGCGGCAGCGGATGTACGAGTTTCTTGATCGCCTCGTGGCGATCGTGCTTCCTCGTGTTCGTGACTTTCGCGGGATCAGCCGAAAGGCGTTTGATGGCAATGGGAATTACACGCTCGGATTGACCGAGCAACTGGTTTTTCCAGAATTGAACCCAGACAAATTCACACGCCCCCAAGGGATGAATATCACGATTGTGACTTCAGCCAAGACGAATGATGAGGCGCGTGATTTGCTTGAACTGCTCGGTATGCCGTTCAAGCAGTTACCAAAGAAAACGGATGCGGCGTAGGCCGGTTGTATACGACGCAATTCACTAACAACGACCAGATAACCGAAAGTCACCCCGTGGCAAGTAAATCGAAAATCGCTAAGGCCAACCGACCGCCAAAGTTTAGCTCCCGAAAAGAGAATCGCTGCAAGTTTTGCGGACGACCTCGATCGGTTTATCGCAAGTTTGGCTTGTGTCGAATTTGTTTTCGTGAAAACGCGAACCTTGGTTTAATCCCAGGCGTTCGTAAGGCTAGTTGGTGAGAATCGAAGGAATTAGGGGAGCTGTACTATCATGATGACTGACCCAATTGCCGATATGCTCACTCGCATCCGCAACGCGGTAAGTGTAGAGAAGCCATTCGTTGACATTCCATCCAGCCGCTTTAAACGCGGAATCGCTGACGTTCTCAAGCGTGAGGGATTTATCTGGGATTGGAAAGAAGTTGATGAAGAGAATCCATCGGCCACATTACGTTTAGAACTTAAATACGGTCCAAATGGCGAGAGAGTGATTCAAAGCATTCGTCGCGTCAGCAAGCCGGGCCGTCGCCTCTACAGCCGAGGAAAGGAACTAAAGCCAGTTCTCGGTGGTTTAGGTATCAGTATCATTAGCTCGAGCAAGGGCGTGATAAGTGATCGCGAGGCGCGGAGAGAAAATATCGGTGGCGAAGTACTGTGCGAGGTCGCCTAATTAGGCTGACTGGTTTGGACAGTGTTAGATCTGCTGAAACAACCTTGAATGAATCGAAGCAAGTGAAATGAGCCGTATTGGAAAGAAACCTATACCGATCGCTGATGGGGCGAAAGTGACGATCAATGGTCGAGTGATCGACGTTGAGGGTCCTAAAGGTAAAGACTCGTACGAGCATCGTCCTGAAGTCACAGTGCGACTTGATGAAGAGACCAATGCAGTATTGGTCGAGCGAGATAACGAGGAGCGAGCGTCGCGTGAATTTCACGGACTAACTCGTGCTCTCGTCGCCAATATGATCGAAGGTGTGACCAAAGGTTACGAGAAGAAGCTAGAGATTGTCGGCGTAGGTTATTTGGCTGCGATTTCCGGTGACACCCTACAGGTTCGTGCTGGTTTTGCCAACGAATTGCACGTGAAAATTCCGAGCGATTTGGATGTCACTTGTCCCGATCAAACGCACGTGGTGGTGCAGGGTTGTAATAAGCAAAAAGTAGGACAGTTCGCAGCAGAAGTTCGAGCTCTCCGGAAGCCAGAGCCTTACAAGGGCAAGGGTGTGCGTTACCAAGGTGAACAGGTCAAGATCAAGCCTGGTAAGTCAGCATCCAAATAGTTTAGTTAGCCGCGGCGGGCAACGCCGAACCAGCCGACCGGAGACCTTGGGTGGTTTCAATACGGCTCGGACGCCTGCTGCGAGCAGAGCGAGACAAAGCATACAGATACAGAGATTTCCTACGGTAGACAGATGGACAAGAACAAGAAGATACAAAAGAGGCGGCTGCGTCGTCGCTTTCAAGTTCGCAACAAGGTGCGGGGGTCATCCGATCAGCCGCGTTTGTGCGTCTTTCGGTCTCTCAAGCATTTTAGCTGCCAATTGGTAGACGACGAAGCTGGCAAGACGCTTGTCAGTGCGAGTACGCGAGACAAGTCGCTTCGCGAGCAGTTCTCTGCGACAGGGAATTGCGATGCAGCGGCACTTGTCGGGAAAGCGATCGCCGAGAAGGCAACCGCCTCGGGAATTCAGACCGTAAAGTTTGATCGTGGTCACAATCGTTTCCACGGCAGAGTCAAGTCATTCGCTGAAGCCGCTCGTGAGGGCGGGCTTCAGTTTTAGTTAGAACAATCCATTAACAGCCTCTAATCGAGGGTTAGTACCATTAGTAACGGATCACGCAAACAACGGACCAACGAGCCCGAGGGTCTCGGCGACGGCTTGCTCGACCGCGTCATCAAAATCAAACGATGTGCGGCAGTGGTAAAGGGCGGTCGCCGCTTCAGTTTCGCTGCAATGGTAGTCGTCGGAGACGGTAAAGGCCGTATCGGCTGCGGTTACGGCAAGGCCAACGAAGTTCCGCCGAGTGTTCAGAAGGCACAAAAGCAGGCGAGCCGCGGCATGATCGCTGTACCGATAGTCGAAGGTAGCATCCCCCATCAAGTATGGGGTCATTATGGGGCCGCCAAGGTGTTACTGATTCCAGCCGGGGCTGGTACGGGTATCATCGCCGGTGAAGCCGTTCGATCGGTATGCGAAGCGACAGGGATTCACGATATCCTCACCAAATCGTACGGAACAAACAATCCAGTGACCTTGGTGAAAGCAACCATCGACGCGTTGTCGAAATTGAGAACAGTTGAGCAGGTTGCTGCTCTACGAGGCATGAGCATTGAAGAGCTCACTGTTTAATAGACCTTAGCGTCTAGCGTTTTGTGTGGCATTTGCCATCTATCAAAAATACAGATTCAAAATAGTTTTAGTCGGTCGCAATCATGAACTTGAACGATGTCCATCGCGGCATTCAAAAGAACCGCAAGCGAAAGCGAATTGGCCGAGGTCCAGGCAGCGGCCATGGAAAAACCGCTGGTCGAGGACACAAGGGCCACAAGAGCCGTAGCGGTTATAGTCGCAAGCCTAACTTCCAAGGCGGTGCGATGCCGATGTTCCGTCGTATTCCCAAGCGTGGATTCAATAATCGTTGGGCTGTGACCGTCTTTGCAGTAAACGTTGGCCAGTTGAACGATGCATTTGATGACGGTGCAGAAGTCACTCTCGAGGCTCTCGCCGCGAAAGACCTTGCCAAAGGTAACTTTGACGAGGTTAAGATTCTTGGCGACGGTGAGTTGAGCAAGAAACTCAATATTTCCGCTCATCGATTCAGTAAATCGGCTGAAGAAAAAATTGCGGCAGCAGGTGGTACGATCAATAAGTTGGTAGCAAAGCTTAGCCCGGCTGAGCGAGTTGCTCAGTTGAAGGCCGCATCAGAAGCTAACTAACCGTTGTCCGGTGGGGATCACCTTCTGTACCACAATTGATCGGTTTCAGGTTTCATCCTGAAGGGCGGCAGGTGCAGATCAAGAGTTTGAGATTATCCGTTCAGGTCTGAGCTGATGTCGATGAGCTTAAGTCCTTGAATAGGCCCAAGGATTTGAATAGGCCCAAGGATGCAGGGTTGAGTCACCTGAAACCTTGGCGAGTACCGGTGCCAAGAAGTCGTTTGCGGCGGTATCGAGCCAACAATGTTAATTGCTGGGCTCGGAACACCTATCGCTGAATTCTTTTGCAGTGGGTACACTTTGGGGCGGAAGAAGACACGGGTGTTTTCTAAGGCCCTGTGTTCTTGGTTAGATCAAGCTTCCACATCATATTACTTCACTATTTACTTTGGTTTCGACTTCGCCTCCTCTGTATTGCACGGGCGATGAACGTTAGAAGACGGACCTGAAACATGTTCGAGAAGCTCCGCATCATTTTCTCCATTCCGGAACTTCGGAAAAAGATTCTCCTTACCATTGGATTATTAGCCGTCTACCGAATCGGCTTTCACATTCCACTGCCAATGGTGGCAACGAACCTTGCTGATGAAGGTGGGGCGACGGCAGAATTTTTTGAGAAGGTTGCCGTTTTTTCTGCGAGCGATTTGCGTCAAGCAACCATCTTCGGCCTAGGCATCATGCCGTATATTTCTGCTTCGATTATCTTTCAGTTATTAGGTAGCGTTTACAAGCCGCTCGAAGAATTGAAGAAAGAGGGTGAGGCGGGGCGAAAAAAACTCAACGAGTACACTCGTTATTTGACCGTACTGATATGTGTCGTTCAAAGTTACATGTACATGAAGTTCATGTTAATGAGCGGTGGTGAAGCGGGTTATGGCAACATCAATCCGAACTTTTTGAATGGCGCTGGAGACGGGCTATTCTTTGGGTGGCAGGTGGTCGCTGTTCTGGTGATGACGTGTGGAACGGTCTTCTTGATGTGGCTTGGTGAGCAGATTGACGAGTACGGTATCGGCAATGGTATCAGTTTGCTGATTATGGCAGGTATTCTCGCTCAAATGCCGAAGGCTCTGTTCGAGTTAATCGGTAATATGAAGACGGAACTTACTGGTTTGAGTCGCGGACAGATTGGTATCGAAACGCTTGTGCTTTTGGTGGTGCTGTTTGTTGGCGTGGTGTTCGGAGTGGTTTTCATTACTCTCGGCCAGAGAAAGATCCCAACACAGTCCGCCAAGTTCACTCGCGGCAGGCGTGTGTATGGCGGGACGCGGCAGTACCTCCCGCTTCGAATTAACCAAGCAGGTGTGATGCCAATCATCTTCGCTAGTAGCTTGTTGATCATTCCTGGCATGTTACTGGGCGGTTTGGCTGGCATGTTCGAGAGCGATAGCTCAATGTTTGGCTTCTTAAACTACCTTGGGTTAACGTTGAATGATCAAGGATCGTTCTTCTTTAACTTCATGTATGTCGTCATGATTTTCTTCTTCTGCTATTTCTGGACGGCTATCACTTTCAATCCGAAGGAAATGTCAGATAATCTCCGCGACAGTGGAACCTTTATCCCCGGGTATCGACCTGGGAAGCGAACGACGGACTATCTTGAGAAGGTGATGGTTCGTATCACCTATGTCGGTGCTGCCTTCTTGTCGATCGTTGCGATTGTTCCAACTGTGGTCTACGGATCACTCGGTGTACCGTACTCGATCGCCGGATTTTACGGCGGTACGGGGCTTTTGATTGCGGTTAGTGTGGCTTTCGACTTAGTTCAGAAAATCGATAGTCACCTTGTCATGAGAAACTACCGCGGTTTGCTTGAAGGCGCTGGCGGTGGGGTTTCGCCCGTGGTCTGATTCTATCTCCAAAGGATTAGGAAAAGTCCTTTGGGATGGCGGAGGCTGCAACCACGTTCATCATGCTAGCGAGTCTATCTTTTGTGCACTCGCGCTCGGTAGTTGGCGGGGCAGTTTCTTGTTTTTGCCTCTGACTTGCATTGGATCTTATCGGTCGGTCCGTGCGTCTTGCAGTACACCCAGTGCTTCGCCGATTTGAAGTGGGGATGAGATGCAGATTGTTTTCATCGGTCCGCCGGGTTCTGGCAAAGGTACCCAATGTCAAATGCTTGCAGGTGTACTTGGCATCCCGCATTTGTCGACGGGAGAGTTGCTGAGGCGAACGCGAGGACGTTCGCCGCTGGGAGATCTTGTCTCTAGCTATATCGACCGTGGATGTCTGGCGCCGGATTTTCTGATATTACCTCTGGTGATGCGATTACTCGAGCAGCAGGATTTTGCGTCTGGATGTCTATTCGATGGCTTTCCTCGGACCGTCTATCAGGCGGGGTATTTGCGAGGGCATCTAGCAAGTATCGGTCAGCAAGTTAGCGTGGTTCTCCATTTGAATGTGGATGAAGAGGAGTTGGTTTCAAGACTCGAAGCACGCGCAGTCTTGGAGGGGAGAGCGGACGATCACCGTTCCGGTATCTCACAGCGTCTGAAGATATACAGGAGGCGAACCGAACCTGTTTTGGCTTTCTATCACAACTCGGGTCTGGTTTGTGAGGTAGACGGGCAGCAGTCACCCGATGACGTTCATCGAGCAATCATGGCAAAGATTCAAGGCTTGCTCGGCACCTAGTATCAACGCTTGCCGAGCGTCGTAGCATGCTAGCGGAGAGATTGAGTGCTTGGGTTGTCGGTTGGTTTGCCGGTGTCGGCCGTTGTTCGTGGGCAGCGATGGTTGATCGGCCTCTCTGGCATTTGGCAGTGGTTCGCCAAAAAATTTGTTATTCTAAAGGGCGGAGAGAGAAGGATGAGCGGGGTGAGTTTGGTTTCCTGCTTGGCAAGTGAATGAAGTGTTCCTTGCAGTTGATGTCGATGGGTTTTCCCTGAAGGGGAACGGTCGCATTTGCCAACCTAGAGGAATGGGTTGATCATGAACTCTCCAATTCTGGCATCGCAACGTATTGGATTTGATAAGAGGTTGCTTTCGTGATGATTAATAGGATGCAATGGAACGCGTTCGCGACGGAGGCAGTTAGACAATTGAAGAAGCTTGCCGTATTTCTTTACGTTGGTTTCGTTGTCGTTTGTTTTGCCGGAGGTCGGTCCTGCGCGCAGGGTCTGTTTCGTCCGTTGCAGAATGTTCCATCGGGTCGTTTTCTCGAGGTACCGCGAAGTCTTCAGCAAGCATTGAGGGAAGCAGAGGAGGCGGTCGAGGGTGGTCGTTACAGTGACGCCGTGTTGCGTCTAGGAGAGATTGCCTCGGGTGATTACTCGGACACTTCGGTTGATGATCTTCAGGGACAAGATTTCTTTCTTCCCATCGATGGTAGTATTCCTGCGGGTCGCCCGATTTCCAGTAGCTTTTTGAAACGAGTTCGCGCGTTGCTGGGTGATTTGCCCGGTGAAGCGTTGGACACTTACGAATTGCAATACGGACCGATCGCGAGAAAGGCACTCGACGAGGCTGCTGGTGATCGTGATTGGTTAAAAGTGAGCGAGGTGCGTCGCCGCTTTTTTCATACCAGAGCCGGCTATGATGCATCCGTTGTTTTGGCTCAGCGTGCGATGTTGCTGGGGCATCCACTCGAAGCAACTCTGTATTTAGCGGATCTCCTTGCGAGTGACCGGGCGATGGATTATCTCGGTGATGAGATCGTCATCATGCACGCCGCGGCGTGTGCCGCTGCGGGGCAACGGCTGCCGGTTGCAGGAGTGCAAGATCGTTTTCAGCGTGGTTCGATCCAAGTGGAAATTCTTGGCCAAAGCATTCAATTTGCAACTTGGGATGAAGTATTGGAATGGGCCAACGAGAGGTTCACTTCGGCGGTCGGGAATGAGAAGGTGGGGGGAACGATCGCAGAGGTTTGGGAAAAGCAGAGTGAGACTTTTGCCATGTTCGGTGGAGATGTCTCTAGGAACCGAGCCAACGGTGGCCAGCTTCCCTTGACTAATGAGCGATGGCGACTGAGTACGACAGCAAGCCCGCTGCAGGAACGTACGTTACGGCAGGATGTGGAAGATCTGCGAACCAGTGGGAAATTACCTCCTCCATCTTGGGTGCCTTTGCGAGTTGGCGATCAACTTTTGATGCGCACCACCGAACGTTTAGTTGGCATTGATCATCGAACCGGTAAACGAGTTTGGACCTACCCCTGGCAGTTGGGTCTTGATTCGTTGGAAGAGGAGCCGTCAGATTTGGAGGGCATGCTGCAGGGGCCACAGCAACCGCCGTTGCTATCGCAGCGAGTGTGGAATGATCTACCCTACGGGCAGATCACAAGCGATGGGGAGCAAGTTTATTTGTTAGACCAGCTTGGCCAACTCGAGTCGGTCACGATGAACGCGATGTTAAACATGCGAGGTGTTCGGCGTCTTCAGAATCAATCCAATACCTTGGTGGCGTTGGAGCTAGAAACCGAAGGTAAGCTTCGATGGAGAATTGGCGCGGATGAGGATTCACCGAGTACGCTCTCGGACGCTTTCTTTCTGGGACCACCGTTGCCAATCGATGGTCGTCTCTATGTGATGGCCGAGATTGCTGGGGATATCTGTTTGTGTTGTTTGGACTCACGCAGTGGCCAAGAATTGTGGCGTCAGCAGTTGGTGACAGTTGAGTCGGGTGGTGTGCAAAGTGATCCGATTCGTCGAGTTGCCGGAGCGATGCCGACGTATCACGAAGGAGTTTTGATTTGCCCGACAGGGGCTGGTGCTGTCGTTGCGATCGACTTGGTGGATCGAACGCTCCGTTGGGGTGCAACCGTTGAGCGTAACGCGGAAATGTACCGCAGCATCAATGGTACCGGTCGGGCGCTTGAGACCGTCAAACTCATGCAGCGTTGGCACAATGGTGTGGCGGTAGCAGAAGGTACTGCGGTACTGATCACGCCTGTCGAATCCGATCGTTTGTACGGATTGGATTTGTTGACGGGAGAAAAGTTATTCCCAGAGAAAAACCGAGTCCAAATGATGTATCTCGCCGGGGTTCGCAATGGAACCTTTCTCGTTGTTGGTACGCATCAGATTAGGGCTTTTAGCGTCGAGTCTGGCGACATGGTTTGGACCAGTTCGAGGGATCTAGTTTCCGTGGGACAACAGATTTCGGGGCTCGGTGTGTTTGGGAAGTACGATTACTTTTTGCCGACCACGACCAATGAGATCATTCAGGTTTCTTTGACCGATGGTACCGTCCGGCAGAGACGCGAGACCCAGTATCCACTCGGGAACTTGATATCAGCGGGCGGTCAATTGGTCTCACAAGGGCCCACCTCATTGGCGGTCGCATTTGGGCAGTCTACGCTCGAGCCAGAGGTCGAGCGGCGTTTAACTGAGGATCCAGACGATTTTGAAGCGATTGTTCGAAAATCGGAGATCCTGATTCAGAAAGGTGATTTGTCGTCGGCACTAGACTATTTGCAACGTGCAAGGCAGATGCGACCCGGAGACGACGAGGTGCGGATGTTAAGTGTCTCTGCGTTATTGGGACGACTTCGGAGTGGCGCATCAGGTGCAGACAATTTGGTGGAGGTTCTTGAATCGCTGATTGATCGTCCCAGACAGCGTGTCCAGCTAATTGGGTTACAGACGCGCGCCGCAATCGACGCGAAGAACTATCAGGGGGCGGTTGAGAGCCTGATGGAATTATCTGCATTGGTCGCGTCGGACTCGCTTTTAGATTCTTCGGACTTGGCATTGGATGATGATCCAACCCTTCAATGTTCGCTGGATAGTTGGATTGCTGCGCGTGCGGCCGAGGTTTATGCGGCTGCGGGTCCGAGTGAATTGGAGGCGATAGATGCGTTGATCGAATCCAAGTGTCAGTTGATCCGGTCAGGATCCGATCATTTGCTGCGGTCGACACTCATGCACTTTGGATCATTTCGCGGAGTGGGTCCGCTGCGCCGCGAACTTGCCGATCGGATGTTGGATCGAGAAGATGCCGTTGGGCTTGAGAGACTTGCTTGGGGAAGCGATTTGCCAGGTGATCAGGCGTTAGCTCAGCTAACACTGAGTCGGCTTCAGATCCTAGCGACTGCCTACGCGTTGGGGCGAATGCCTCGTGACGAGCAGCGTGTGCTTCAAGAGATGGAACGCCGCTTGAAAAGCGAAGCAAATGAACCGTTGGATTCGTGGGGTGACTCGTTGGCCGGGATTGACGATCGGCTTGATGAGTTGTCTACCGCACTTCAGGAGATCACGTGGCCTGATGAAGTTTCTCTGACATGGGATGCTAGGACCACAAGAATCATTCGTTCTCTTTCACAAACTCAGCGTTTCTCTGATATGCAGCGACTTGCCGGAGAGCAGATGATTGGTTGGCGGCTTTATGGCGAGGGCAGTAGTCCACTAAGTTTGATGAGCCCACAGGGAATGCGTCTGCGAATCGCGGTGGACGGTGATGTGAGCGAAGCAGAAAAGACTGCGGTGGTGAGTGGGGGAGTGATGGTGGTAGTGACTCGCTCCGAGTTAATCGCAGTGAACCTTCTCGCATTATTTAGTGGCGTTGGGGATCCCGTTCTTTGGCAGCGTCCTGTTTCCGGTGAAGGTGGTGCGCCGATGGTTCGACGCAGTTCCGTTACCCCGTTTGACGACAAAGTCATTCGCTATGCGGTCGACAACAGTATGACCACCGCGGTGATTCCCGAGTTTTCGCTTGGGCCAATTTTGGGTGATCGGTTGATTATCCTGCAGGGTGGTGATCTGGTTGCATTGGATTTGGTCACGGCAGAAACCTTGTGGCGAAACGCGGCCGCGCCGGCCAATGGAGCAGTGGTGACCGATGGCAAGCAAATTGCCGTGGTTTCGGATTCCACTGGCACCGTCGCTTTCTTTGATCCCGTTGATGGTCAGCAGCTCGAGACAAAGGTTTGGAGTGGTGGGCAGCTATGGTCGAGTCTCGGAACGCACGTGCTCTCGTACCAGCCGATGGAGAACGTGGATCAATTCAAGATTCAACTGTTCAATCCATTTTCGGGTGAGGTGGTGCTTGAGCATGAGGCGATGAAGGCGAATCGTTCAGGCGGCGAGAAAGCTTTAGATAGTAGTTACGGACGAGTTGAGGGCGGTCGGTATCTCAATCTTCTTAGCAATCAAGGCGATGCCTTCATTTGGGATCTGGTGCTTGGTAAGGAGGTGTGCAACCTCAAGCTCGAGCCGTTCCCTTCTCTTGCAGGCTTGAACGTGATGCAACTCGGGCAGCGTATGGTTTGGCTGCCGCGCGCCAAGACGATTCCACCAACAGATCCAACTGAACCGCAGATTCAAACCTCGGACGGTCGATATCACGTTGCGGTGGATCGGATCCATGCGATGAATCTCGAAGATGGCAATTTGCTCTGGGAACGCAAGTTTGATTCAACGTGGGGCTGTACGGTGATGCAGCCAGCCGATTCGCCACTTTTGATTTTGGCCCGTAGTCCATTTGCTTTTTCGACCATCAACGGCACCAGACGCAAAGATATGGATGTGATGGCAATTCATGCCCGTGATGGAAAAACGGCTGAGCTTACCGAGGGAAGACCTGTTCTTAGTGGTAATAATCAGCTTGAAACCAAGGTGATGATCCAGCCTAATGGCAGGCGATTGTTGGTCGAAGTTGGGGTGGAACATCTGTTATATCAGTTCGGTCCGCCTGAATTGGCCACCCCCGACGGTGCGTTGATCGATCCGACCGAAGCCGATGCACCCAACCCTGCGCCTTAGATCTCCACGAACGGCTAATCGGGCCAGCGGTCGCTGCACTCCTTTTTTTTGAATCGTTGCCTACGCGTGACCTAACGTGTCCATGTGTCTGCGATCTTACCTCTGTCGCCCAACAGTTGGGTCTGATGAAAACATCAACACGGAGGTACGAGAGATGTCTAAGTTCTACGTTCAATCAGGTGAGCTTCGTTTGGTTCTTGTTGCGGAGACGGTTGAGCTGGCGGCGATTGCCGCCGTGGACACCATCATGAGTCAACATCTTTGGATCTACGAGGAAGAAACACTAGGTGATGAGATTCGGAGAGATCACTTGATGGTTGAAGCGTTATGTCAGCTAGATGCTGTCATTCAGATCAACGAACGCGGTTTTGACCGAGAGGATTCTGTCTTAATTGGAACCCCTGAGGTGGTCGAGGAATGGCATCTGTTGATGACACGTCTGAGTGGGCTTTTTGTTGCAGCTGGGTTACCGCCGCGCTCACTTCCGCTTCGCGGTATCGCGACCAGCCCTGCCATCGCAACCTAGGGGCGGGAGTACTTGCTACCTTGACGATGGATATTCAGTCTTGCCCAGATCAATCGAAAGTAAGGGTCAAGGAAGGACGTTAACGCCAAAGTACACGCAGAATTCTACTTGGCGTAGGCGGTAGCCTGATCACGGCTAATGCGTTTTTCACCAGCTAGTTCCGCGATGGCGTGTTGAAGTGTCGCGTCTTCGATGTCCCGAGTGATCTGACCCAAAGGATTAGGACGAGCCGCGATATAGGTGGGACTTACCTCTAGGTCAGGGGTAACGCCGTTCTGGCTAATCGCTTTACCGCTTGGCGAATAGAACTTCGCTGTGGTAAGGCATAGTCCGAATTTTGCAGCCTGCATTCGAAAGATCCCTTGGACACTACCCTTTCCGAAGCTGGTCTCACCGATGATCGCTCCTCGTTTTTGGTCAGCGATTGCCCCGGCAAATATCTCACTAGCACTCGCGCTATCTCGGTCAATTAAGACAGCGATAGGCAGGTTCCAAGTATTCGTTCGGTGAGCGTTGTAGTCGGCGTTCTCTCGCGTATTCCTTCCTCGGGTGGTGACGATTCGCCCATCACTAAGGAATCGATCCGCTACTTCAACCGCAGCGGACAATAATCCACCTGGATTACCACGAACATCTATGATCAGGGAACGCATCCCTTCTCGGTGAAGTTTCCAAAGAGCGTTCTCGACGTCGCGAGTGGTGGTTTTTTGAAAATTCGTGAGGCGAAAATATCCAACACGGTTCTCGACGTCGACAAAGTGAATATTTTCGACACAGGGGACGTCAACGCGTCTTCGCTGTACCCGCATTTCGCGACTGCTTCCATCGATACCCACGATCGTGATGGAAACGTAAGAACCTTCGACTCCTCGAAGTAGATCTGCTGCAAATTCTGCGGACACTTCAGTGGTGTGTGCATCTTCGACACGAACGATTCGCTCACCGGCTGTGATACCTGCCTGCTCTGCTGGACCGCCCGGAATGACAGACAGGATTTGAAGGAACTGAGGTTCGGTTTTCAATTCAACGCCAAGGCCAACGAAGTTACCTTCAATGTTCGAAAACATTTCGTCAAGCTGGCTGGGCGAGAGGAGTCTCGTGTATGGGTCGAGCGTCGATACAGCCCCACATAGAAATTCCATCACGGTGGCAGTTCCCGAGAGGCCGAGGTCGCTTGCTGCTAGTTCCGCGACATAGGCCGCATTTGCCCGAAGATCAAAGCGAGTTTTTGTGCTCCGGGATCGAACACGGTGGTGAATGTTTTGGCGGAAATTCTCGATCTTTCCAGAATCAGTTGAGGGAAGAACCGTTTTGAGGAATTTTTGTTCAGTTAGCGCGACTTCTAACGCTGCCGTGCCGTGGATCATCAGGCGATCCCAGTCGACTTGGTCAACGTAATGGGTCTGCAGGTTTGAGAGAATTTCGGAATACAGGTCCAAGGCTTGGGAAGTGCTAAGCCTCTGTAATGAGCCGAGATAGCTATCGTCCTGATACCGCCTCGCGACATCAAAGTGAAGTCGGGAAATAATCAGTCGCTGATATAACTTGGTGCTTTCGGGAGATCGGCGGAATGCAGCCTCGTAGTGCCGGATCGCATCGCTCCAAAGCTGCGCCTGCTCTAGCTCTAATCCCTGATTGAGAGCTTTTTCATCCAGTGATTGAACCGAGACCGCGTTTGCTTCGTTGGAAGACGCCGTCACTGACTGTGCGCGAGACAATCGCACCATGGAGAATACCATGGACGTTGCAATTGCAATCACGAAAACCCGCAAGGCGAATGATCTGTGATGATTCCTGACCCGTGCAGGCTGAACCATACTCACTAATCCCAACAGAGCATCGAGGGAGGGCTCGCAAGCGACTTCTTTGGGAGGGAAAGCTTGCGGGATGGCCGTGCAGCGATGCTCACAACACGCGGCCACGAAAACATAATTCACAAATTTCACGCGGTCAAAAAACGATCCGTCCCTCAGGTGTAAAAAAGCAATGAAGTTTCTTGCTCTGGGCAATCCGTATCAGTCTTGACGGTTTTGGCCTCCTATCCGAATTGATCGCACGCATTGATCGTGCTGCTGGTGATCATTGGGGGATGGGACTCGTGCAAACTGCAGTTTCACGCTGCAGTTTCACTGTTTTTTGGCTAATGGATGGAGAGGAGCATCCGTGCGATAGAGAACGCGGTGCACTCTTTGAGACCGCGACAGTGATTTGTCGTTTTCGTGACGCTGCAACCGAAACGTCGCGAAATGTACATCGATTATCTGCTTAGCTGTGCGCCTTGAATGACCGGAATCGTGTTACCAATGGAACGACCGGTGGTATTGCATCATTTTACCGATCGCTCGCTTACGCGTTGTCCCATTGTTAGCCTTGCTAACTTGCCAAGTCAAATGGCAATTCATCACTCTACCCTCACAAGCTAGCGTTGACACCAACTCGGCTTAGCTCCTAATTTCCAGCCCATAAGCCTCCGTCTTTCCTATGAGGTCAAAGGCATGATCGAACGGAATCGATTGGTGTTGCAAAGAAAAGAGTGAAATGGAATTAAGTCCGTCGCCATCAATGAGACCTCGATTCGATATAGCTGACGCACCGAAAGACTGGCAATTAGCGAGCGATCCAAAGACGGTGATTCGTTGCACCGTCTGGCTTCGCATGGTGATTGCGGTCGTGCTCGGTTGGTGTGCCATTGCCTTGGCTGGCTGTTCCACCAGTCGATATCTGACCATGCGAGATGTGCGCGAGAATCCGCTTGCGGCTAGCTTGCAGTTATTGAGTCAAGAGGGACCGAAAATCAGTGTTCGAACTCGTCGGACACTTCGCAGATTTGACCTCGAAGATGACTATCAAAAAGATCCCAGTCAATGTTTTACTTTGATTCGACAGCGAGTGGACGAACGTCCCGAGTCGGATCTGATATACGCGCTCAGCGAATTGTCTTACGTAGAAGGGAAAAAGGCGGAGAGGCTGGGCCGACTCAGTGAAGCGTTGAATCATTATGGAGTGTCACTCACCAATAGTTATGACTACCTCTTTAATGAGGATCTTCGCGCTGCGAGGAATGTTTATGATCCACAATTTCGCGCAGTCTGCGATCTTTACAACGAATCGCTCGAAGACACACTGCGGATTCTATGTGCGGACAGCGAACTAGAGTCAGGGCAGACTTACACGATTGAAACGCTTGGGCACAAATTTGTTCTCCGAACGGAGATGAGAGGTAATTGGAGGCCAGACGAATTTGATCATTATGAATTCGTCAGTGACTATGCGATCGAGACACTTAGAAATCGCCACACCACGTACGGTCTAGGGGTGCCGCTTATTGCCGTTCGAAAGGACGCTAAAGACGAAGATGAACAGGAGCAGTATTATGCAGAAGGACTCAGTTACAGCGTGACCGCTCTGATGCGGTGTGTTGATAATCCTGAGGGTGAAAGTTCGAAAGATACCACAACTTGCGTCCTAGAATTCTTTGATCCCCTAACCGCGAATCAGATTCTGCTTTCTAACGATTGGGTCCCGCTTGAAACCGACCTCAGTACTCCGCTTGCATTCTTTCTCGATAGCCCCGAGTTTCAAAAAAGGAATCAAGCGACCGAGGGACTTCTGAATCCAGCTTACTCCCAGAGCAATCGAGGGCTCTACATGCTGGAGCCGTATGATCCTAAGCGGATCCCTGTTTTGATGGTGCATGGACTTTGGTCCAGTCCGGTGACGTGGATGGATATGTTCAATGATTTACGGAGTTTTCCGGAGATCAGGGAGCGATATCAATTTTGGTTTTATCTCTATCCATCGGGTCAGCCATTTTGGATCAGCGCCACGCAGTTGCGTAGCGATCTAGCTGCCATGCGTGATTCCTTTGATCCCTCGCGTCGAGATGCCGCACTGGACCAGATGGTCCTGGTTGGACACAGCATGGGTGGGTTAGTTAGCCGGCTCCAGACCATCGATAGTCGCGATGACTTTTGGAAAATCGTCAGTGATGTGCCGGTTAGCAGCGTCGAAGATGCGTTGTCCAAAGTTGAAGGGCCGGAGGACGCGAAAGAGAAGCTCGCAAGCACACTGTTTTTCCAGCCCAATCAGTCCATTAAACGCGTGATCACCATTGGTACCCCACATCGTGGAAGCGAGTTTGCAAATGATTACACAAGGTGGCTGGCACGTAAGTTTATCCGACTTCCAAAAATGTTGACCAATTTTGGTGATCGCTTGGCGATGGAAAACCCAAAGTTGTTTCGTAATACAGAGTTGCTCACGGTTGCCAACTCCATCGATTCGTTGGCGCCAGAGTCGCCTATCTTTCCGGTAATGATACGCGCTCAACGAGACCCCGATGTTAAGTATCACAACGTGATTGGGGTGCTGAATAACGCGTCCTTTATCTCGGGACGGAATCATCGTGGGGATGGGATCGTCGAGTACGATAGTGCCACAATGGCCGACGTCGAGAGTGAGTTGGTGGTCGATGCGTCTCACACCGACGTCCACATGATTGGGAAGACGATTTTTGAAGTTCGCCGCATTCTGCTGGAGCATCTCGCAGAGATTGATGCCAGCGATCGACTCGTCCTTGATGGCGAAGCGTCCGTGCTCGCCAGTGATCACATTTCTGAAGTGATGCCAGCACGCGAGGGTGACAGCCAATTGTTGCGACGTTAGTCCTCGTTATTTGCGCTGAAACAGATGCAGGTGATGGAGTTGAGAAAATTCATTCGACAACTCGTTTTGACATGCATACCTTGCATCCTGTTTGCTTGTCAGCGAGTTTTAGGAGTTCTGTAGGTATTCACTCAGCGGACCGGGCAAAATTGTCAATCCTCGATCGGTTCTCTTGGTTCGACCGATAATGATTTTGCGAGGAATATCTTGCTCCTTTACCTGTTCGGCCGAGAATCGTGGGCCACGCAGGGTATTTCCCGTTCGTCCAGAGTCTATCGTGTGAGCAGCGGAGTCGTTTTCCGTGGCAATCGGGGCGAGGCTATCTTGGGTTCGGGTAACGAGTGATTCCTTGGTTTTCCCAGTTGACTCTTTGGGCTTTGCCGCAGAGGACTCGGTTTTGCGGCGACCGAGTTCACCTCGAACGACGCGCACCTCTTGCGGAGCTTTGATCCCGATGCGGACCGAGTTGCCGCGAACTCTAATGACGGTGATTTCGATTCCTTCACCAATCGTGATCGTTTCGTCTTTCTTTCTTGTTAAAACTAACATGGCTTCTCCTTTGCCGTGATCTGAAAGATTCGATGCAATTACCGCCACTGGGTAATCGCTTGACCGTTCGGTCGGCTTCGATTCAAAGCATTCGCTGTGCCAAAGCAATGCGTAAAAGTAAGTTTTTGTGATGCGGCTGTGTTAAGTCCTTTGTCGGTAACGTTTTGAGGAGTGGGGTTTTTGTCTGCGCGAAAACCCTTGTCCGCAACCAACGATCGTGCTTGGTAAGATTTGCAAAATGTGTCACATCGCAACGCCTGCCAATCACTACTTATGTGAAACTGTTTTGGTTCACACTCCTTGGTCTCGTTTCGGTTCCCCGTCAACACGAATGCTTTGCTAGCAGTTCTTAGGCGAGGGGATATGAACAAGTGTCGGTGGCGGCAAGAGTGCGAGGGTGGCGTGTTGGCGGATAGCTAATTTTGGTGTGATGTGTTTTTGTCGAGGTTCGTGGTGGGCGGGTTATCGGTAGGTCATTCGTGGTCGTCGACCGTGTTGGTTACGTACGGTCGAGCTGATTGAGATGTTGGCGATCAGAGATGCTAGCGTTCTAGATTCGCCTTGAGTAAAAAAGCAGATTTGGATAGGTTTTTCTGAGCATGGATGGCAGCTTCGATTGTGAGTTATTCGCTGTTGTTCATTATTGCCTCTCAAACGAACCTCTCTGAATGGTGACAGGAAATCGGTTTGAGGGGATTGGCTTGACTGCTTACCGGCTCAAAGGAGTGACCTTAATGCGTTCTTCCATCGCAAAGTTCTGTTTTCTTTTTCGCAGAGCTTGGCGGCTCAACGTTTTGACATCGGCTTTGAGTCTCTTTCTTGGGACGACTGTTCTTGCGCAGGATACTGAGCAAGCAGAGGCTGCAAATGACGTGGTGGCTGTCGTGAACGCTGATCCGATCACTCGCAGCATGTTATCGGATGCAACGGTCCGGCGATTTGGTGGTGAGATTCTCGAGAATATGGTGAACCGCTCGTTGATTCTACAGGAATGCAATGAGCGAGGAATCGAGGTGACCAAACAGGAAGTGAGTGACGAGATACGACGGCTTGCTGGGAAATTCGGTTTGTCGATGGAAAGCTATCTCAATCTGCTTCAAGAAAATCGTCAGATTACAGCAAGTCAGTACAGTCGAGAGATTATCTGGCCAATGTTGTCGCTGCGAAAATTGGTGGCCGATCGCGTCGCGGTTTCCGAGGAAGAATTCAATCAGGCGTACCTCGCGCAGTTTGGTGAGGCGGTTAAGTGTCGCTTGATTATGGTTCAGGAGAGAGCGAAGGCTCTGGAGTTGTATCAGCAGGCAGTTTCCAATCCGGATCAGTTCAGTCAGCTTGCTAAGCAGTACAGTGAAGATGAAGCCAGCGCAAGTGTTGGCGGCTTGATTCCTCCGATTCGTCGTTACAGTGGTGATAGTCGACTGGAGGATGCAGCGTTCTCGTTATCCAATGGTCAGGTGTCTCCGGTCTTGCAGTTGGGTGATCAGTGGATCTTTCTGCAGGCCGTTCGGCGAATTCCCGCGTCGACTCCGAGTCCTCAGTCATTGCCGGCGATCAAAGAGCAAATCAATGATCGGATTCGCGATAACAAGGTGAGGGTAGCTGCGGGCGAGTTGTTTGCTGAGCTACAAGAGAAGGCCGAGGTGGTGAATGTTCTGGGGGATGCATCGCTAGAGCAGCAGTACCCGGGCGTGGCCGCGATCGTGAATGGACAGCAGGTTTTGATTTCGCAGGTCGGAGCAGAGGCAATCAAACGCCACGGTGCGGATGTCCTTGAAGGCGAGGTTAATCGCAAGTTGTTGATGCAGGCGCTCCGAGCAGAGAAGTTGGTGGTTTCACAGGAAGATCTTGATGCTGAAATTGCTTCCGGTGCGATTACGGCAGGCTATGTTACTGCTGATGGTCGAGCTGATCTTCAGGCTTGGTTTGATTCGATCACCGCAGACGGCACCTCCACCGTGGAAATCTATGTGCAGGATGTGGTGTGGCCAAGCGCTGCATTAAAGAAGTTGGTCGAAGGCACGGTGGAAGTAACGCAGACAGATCTTGATCAAGGGTTCGAGTCCGCTTACGGCCCACGCGTCGAAGTGCTTGCCGTGGTGCTGTCGGATCAGCGTACGGCGCAGAAAGTCTGGGAAATGGCGAGGGATAACCCCACTGATGCATTCTTTGGTGGATTGGCCGAGCAGTACAGCGTTGAGCCGGTTTCGGCCAGTAATCAGGGTAAAGTTCCTCCGATTCGAATGCACGGTGGTCAGCCTGCCGTTGAAAAAGAGGCGTTCGGGTTGCAGCCCGGCGAGCTAAGCGGAATTATCGCCACGGGCGGTAAATACCTAGTGCTACGATGCCAAGGATACACCGAGCCGGTCGTCTCGGATCCGTCGGTGGTGCAGTCAGAGCTTTTGCGTGATCTTTCTGATCGTAAGGTGAAGCAGGCAATGGCGGTGAGGTTCGAACAGATGGTTAGCGACGCCGAGATCGATAATTTTCTGGAACAGGAAGTTGCACCTCGCGTCGCGACTCGCCCCGATGCTCCTTAATCTGACACGGTGTCATCTGCAAACGGGGGCTGGCGATTTGTGAGGAAGTGACGTGCTTGGTTCGCCATGCACGAGTTGGGATGAGATCTGAGGTGGTCAAGATCCTGCCTTCGCGACTAAGCCCTCGGTTTCGCATTCTTGCCGTTTGTCGGTCCGGTTGAAGTCGGTATGGGCAGTTGTGATTTTCTACGAGCAAGGTACTGCCGGAACGCTGCTGAATTTGGCTGTGCGTTTTTCTCTTTGAATTCGTTTCTGGAATGTCGCTTTGTAGTGGAAATCCCCCTGTTCGTTTTTTGCTTTCGTGTCGACAATAATGACACCGAACGTTTAAGTCTTTTTTTTCTGCAGTAATTCCCCATGAGCAATTCGTTCAATCACGATACTCCGAACATCGATGCTCCGGCGATTGATACTCCGACGACCGATCCTGTTCCCCAGCCGTTTGAGGTTCGCTTTGCATCGCGTGTAGATCGTCTACCTCCCTACATGTTTGGGCGTATCAACAATTCGCTTTATCAAAAGCGGCGTGCCGGTGACGATGTGATTGACTTGGGGATGGGCAATCCATCAGATCCGCCAGAGCAAATGGTGATCCAGAAACTGGCCGATGCGGCGGCGGACCCAGGGAATCACGGCTACAGCAAGTCGAACGGGATTGCCAATCTTCGTCGTGAAGTCGCCAGTAAGTACTTTCTGAAGTATGGGGTTCGTTTAGACCCAGAGAGTGAAATCATTTCCTGCTTGGGAAGTAAAGAAGGTTTTTCGCATATGTGTCTGGCTCTGATGGGGCCCGGAGACACCGCGATGATTCCTTCTCCTTATTTCCCAGTACATATGTATGGAGTGATCTTAGCTTCGGGCAATGTTGTCGCGCTCGACGTGGCTGATCCTGATCGTTTTCTGCAGAATGTCGCATACACCTGCGAGCAGATGGCACCGCGTCCTAAGGTGCTGATCGTTAATTATCCACACAATCCTTCGTCCGCAGTGATCGAGCCCGACTTTTTTATTGAGGTGGTTCGGCTGGCAAAGAAGTATGGGTTCTTGGTCATCCACGATTTTGCTTACGCGGATGTTGCATTTGATGGATACCAGCCTCCGAGTTTTTTGGCGGCCCCTGGTGCAATCGACGTAGGAGTCGAGTTCACCACGATGAGTAAGGGGTACAACATGGCTGGTTGGCGTGTTGGTTTTTGTGCCGGCAATGCGCAGATGATTCGTGGGCTTGGTACGATCAAGGGCTACTATGATTATGGGATGTTCCAAGCAATTCAAATCGCAGCCATCGTCGCACTTCGCGAGACGGAAAAGGCTGTTGAGAATCAGTCCTTGATATACCAAGGCCGTCGAGACGTTCTGGTTAGCGGCCTGAGGAGACTTGGCTGGACAGTCAATCCTCCCAAGGCAGGCATGTTTGTTTGGGCGCAGGTGCCTGAGCCTTGGCGAAGTGCGATGAGCACGATGGACTTCGCAATGAAGTTACTCGAGGAAGGGAACGTTGCGGTGAGCCCTGGCAGTGGTTTTGGGACTGCCGGTGAAGGTTTCTTGAGAATGTCACTCGTTGAAAATGAGCAGCGGCTCAGGCAAGCGGTCCGTCAAATCGCAAAGTGCCTCTCGCAGAATAACACGGAAGCGGTTTCCTGATGATCGCTATCGTGTTGGTTTGAAGTATTTGGCATCTGCGGAATCTTTGTGGCGACGGTACCGAGCTATCGATAAGAGTGGGCCGGCGAAAAGAGTGGACTATCAAAAATACTGAGCCATCAAAAATACTGAGCCATGGTAAATTTCCGGTCACCTTAAATTCTGGGCCCTTTCAAAGACCCGAATTTCAAAGACCTGTTCGGAGCAACCGCCCAATTTTGGCGAGGTTGGTTGTTGGATTAGATTTTCCCGTTCCGGTCACGCTTGAAGCGAGTTCGTTCCTTTCCAATGGCTCGTATTCGCTTGTGGGATGCGCGTCGCTGAATGATGCTTGACCGGAACCCGCCTCCTGTTCTGGGAGGTTTTTCTGGGGATCTCGGTGACCGTTCTCTTTTTGCTGCAATGATAGGGGGGCTCCGGTCTGCATGTATCCACTTATTTCGATACAATGGTGCCGCCGGATGATTGTTCCCTTCTTTTTCTAAACCCTAGGTGCTGGATGTTCACTGTGTTTCGCGTTGTCCTCGGAGTTGCTTGTCTTGGTGCTTTTTCAAGCTCGCTCGCTGCGGAGCACACGGTGTTGCTGCACGGCAAAACGGGGCTCGTGAAGGTTGAGCCTAACGGCGATATTTCATGGCAGATGGACTGGGGGGGGATTCACGATCTTCACCTATTACCCGGCGGTAATCTGTTGACTCGCGAAGGCCGCACGGGTGTGGTTGAAATCGATCCGGCCAAAAAGGAAGTGGTTTGGAGATATGATTCAGCCAAGCAGAATGGGAATGAAGGTAAGGCGGTCGAGGTGCACGCGTTTGAGCGTCTCCAAGACGGGTCGACGATGATTGCCGAATCGGGAGTCGCTCGAATCATCGAGGTCGATCAAGACGGAGTGATTCAGCGAACGATACCGCTGACCGTTGATCATCCCGATACACACAGCGATACCCGTCTTGTTCGTTCGACACCCCAAGGCAGTTATCTTGTGGCCCACGAAGCCGATGGAAAGGTTCGAGAGTATGATCGAAAGAGTGGCAAAGTCATTTGGTCATACGACGTTCCGCTTTTTGGGCAGGAACCAAAACCCGGTCATGGTCCAGAGGCGTATGGCAATCGTCTTTTTGCGGCTCTGAGATTGCCCAGCGGCAATACCTTGATTGCGACGGGGAACGGACACGGAGTCATTGAGGTCACACCTGCCAAGGAAGTCGTCTATCAAATTCAACAAAGTGATTTATCCGGTATTAAGTTGGCTTGGGTAACAACGCTCGAGGTTCTTCCTGGCGGTAATCTCGTGATCGGTAATTGCCATGCTGGACCAGGACAACCGCTGTTGGTGGAGATCGATCGCGAGTCCAAGAAGGTCGTTTGGACGCTGGATCGCTTTGATGACTTTGGTAACAACGTTTCCAATTCCTTGCTGGTGGATATGGCCGGTAAGTCGATTCGTTAGGGAGCGGTTGATTGTGGCAATCTGCTGCTAAGTATTAGCGATTGGTTTCCAAGAGACATTCGCAAAATTTTAGGTCTGTGTTTCTTATTCGATGATGAAGGGGATTGAGATGAGTCGTGGATTGGTTTCCATCTGTTCAACGTTAGTGTTTACTTCTTTGGTTTTTGCTCATTGCCAAGTTCCTTGTGGAATTTACGGCGATCAACTGCGTTTTGAGCAGTTGCTTGAAGATGAAAAGACAATCTCAAAAGCACAAGTTCAACTGAATGAGTTGGGGGATGGTGTGATTGACGCGCAGGCAGTCAATCAGATGGGTCGTTGGATCAACACCAAGGAAGAGCATGCAACCAAGATTCAGCAGACGATCGCTAGTTACTTCATGGCTCAGCGAATCAAGACGGACAACCCTAAGTATGTTCAGCAATTGACTGCCGCGCACGCCGTGATGTTGCATGCGATGAAGTGCAAGCAGTCAGCGGATCCGGCGTCAGCCAAGGCGTTGGAAAAAGCGATCTTTGATTTTTACCGCGCGTATGAAGGTAAAGAGCCAGACTTTGATCACACTCACTAGATGCGTTCTTGGCGTTGTTTTGACGCGTCAAGGGATTGCAGGAGCACATCGCTTCTACGCTTGAGCCATCAAGAGTGATTACCTACTTTTGAACCGCGACCTCGACCGGTCGCGGTTTTTTTTGCGTAAAATCGAGACGACCGACCGAGTGATTTTGCATCAAGAAGTGACTAGAGGCCCTGCATTTTGGTTCGGATGGTGAAAACCGAATCCCCTGCGGTGATAAAAAGATGCTGGTGCTGGGGGCCAGCGAATGTCACGTTCGCGGTCCAGCCTCGCGGGACAGGGATGTGATCAATCTTTTCGCCACTCTGGTCGTAAACGGTAACGCCTCGACCGGTCAGGTAAACGTTGCCCTTGCGATCAATCGTCATGCCATCACTACCTGATTCACAAAATAATTTTTTCTCTGCTAGCTCTCCGTTGTCCAATATTTTGTATTGATAGGTCTTTCCGGCATTGATGTCCGCGACGTAGAGAATGCGTTTTTTCGCATCGCCAATGATTCCATTTGGCTGCACGAAGTCGTCGGCCACTTGAGTGATTTTTCCGTCTGCTGCGACTCGATAAACGCCACGTGGGTGGTCATTCTCAAAGGTTTGAGTCCAGTAGGGGCGACGATAAAGCGGGTCAGTGAAGTAGATCGATCCATCTTGATCCACCCAGCAGTCGTTCGGACCACCGAACGCTCGGCCTTCAAAATGATTACTGATGACTTTGCTTTGCTTGGTTTGAGGGTTGATTTCCCAAAGTTCGTTTTTTTCATCGGCACATGCAATCAATCGTTCTCGATTGACGTAGAACAGCCCATTGCTACGGCCTGCCGGTTGCAGCCACGTCTCGACTTTGTTGGTTTTGAAGTCGTAGCGAACAATCTGATTGTTTGGTTGATCGGTGAAAAGAACGTTCCCGCTGGCATCGGCTGCGGGACCTTCGGTGAATTTGAATTCATCGGAGATCAGAGTCAATTCAGCATTGGTTTCAATGATCGATTGTTTTGTTGGGTCGTTTTGCTCACCAATTTCGCTATCGCTACTCTGGGCGAGAGCATTCCATTGCAGGCAGAAAAGTATAAGGAAGACGAGAGCAATGTTTCGTGATTTGTGTTTCACTAGAGCGTCCTAAAGATGGTGGGAAAGGACTTGGTGGATGGGGGAAATTTCGAGACGATGAACCTGTGGTACTCTCGATGTCGCGAAGTTCCGCTTGGTCGTGTAGTGGTTAGCTTTCGGCGGAGATCACATGGTTTGGTGGTTGGAGCGATGAGTTGTTTTTGGGAGGCCAGCGAGTCATCGCATGGATGATGCAAGCAGCGTCAAGAGTTTATCGGATTGTTAAGGATCTGTGTTTGTTGAGGGGGTGTGTTTGTTGAGGGGGTGTGTTTGGTAAGATGACGCCTAGCGGCGAGTTGGTGTGACCGTGGGCAACCGAAACATGGTCAGTGCCAATCCATCTTTTGTTTGTCGGTTGTTCCATTCGTGAGACTGAACCGTCCGGGAAATGCAGGGATTGAACTCATGATCTATCAACATACGCAACCCGGCTGGGTCGTACGCATCGTCATCAGTGTATGTTTTCTCATGACACTGATCACTCCTTTGCGAATCGGACTAGCGCGTGAAGGGCTACCTGGACTGGCCTCACTCGCACCGATCGGCATTACCTTGCTCATCCTCGTTTTGTTCCACAACCTGACGGTTCATCTCGATTCCGAGCGTTTGCAAGTTAGTTTCGGTATTGGACTGATCGTCTACACATTTTTGCTCAAAGATATTGTGTCATGTTCAACCGTCAAATCTTCGTGGTATAACGGGTGGGGGATTCGAAAGATTCGTCGAGGCTGGTTGTTGAATGTTTCTGGCTATGAAACCGTTGAGATTGTACTTCGTAGTGGCAAGGTTTACCGTATTGGTACCGACGATCCATCTGGGTTGTTGTCAGCTCTAGAGTCCGCGAATGCAAAAAATCACAATCGCTAGGTGTTTGTTCGTCAACCGTCTAGAACTCGATTTTTTTCTTTGTCGACACGGTTGATCAATAGAATGCCCTCGCTTGGCAGTTTCGCGATTCACTTGGCCCAGTGGGTCGCTATTGATGCATGTTCGTATTCGCTTGTAGTGTTCGCGAAACAGATCGTTGTTTCCAAATGAGAACGGAACCGATGGCCGAAGTGATATCTGTTACCACCATCGACGGTGTGAGCCTATTGGTGGGTCACACGGGAGTGATTGAAATCTCGGCGCAAGCTCAATCAAATGTGGTGGCGGATTGTGATCCCTCGTTTCTTGCGCAGGTTTCCCGATGTCGTGCTTGGTTTGGGCAGGCTGGTAAGGTGACACCTCCGTCGGTGAACAGTTTTTGGTTACAGCAGTTTTTGCAGCACTGGTCTGGCGAGCGTTTATGCCAAGGGGCGGTGATTGTTGCGGCAAGTGAGTCAGATTTCGCAATCGCTTATGAGCGTGGTAGTCGCACTTCGAGCGTTTTGATTGGCGTTTCCAACGACTCGATTAGTCATTTTGATTGTGGTTGTGGTCATCCGTGAATCCGGCATTGGGTCATTTGAAGCATGGCGCGCTAGCAGCGTTGGTGGGCTCGTGCTCGAGTAATGGTTGACAGGCAGCTTGATTGCTGTGCATGGCTGCAGACAGTATTTCCTCCAGTGTCCGAGTTATTTCGGGACGCAGGCGAGCTGCTGTTTCTCTTGCGGCTCCGATTGGCAGTGGTCCATATGTGACTTCGGTGTCTCTCGGAGATCTGTAATGCTATCAAGCGGTGTCGTGTGAGAGGCGTGGAGTTTTGAACTTGATGTTAGCCGCACCGCGATTTCCTTAAAAAAGGCGAGTGCGGTGCACGCGTGGGCGACTTAGCCAGCGGAATTCGAGGAGACCGCTGTTGAGGGGCAGATGGGATCGATGTGGTGGATTATTGGCGGTTTCGCTACAAGACATGTCGCGGGGAAATCAGGCGGAACGACCTGGAGGTGATTCTGCCTGCGGTGATGCTGGATCGGCTTGTCTCCATGAAGCATCACCTCATTTTGGCTCACAAGAAATGGATATTGAATTGGCCAATCAATCTGAAAGCTTTGCCGGTGTCGGGTTATCGGTCGAGCACTCGGCTAATCGAGTGATGCTGCTCAACGGGCAGGAACCACTCGATCAGAACGGAAAAACTGGGCGATTGGCTTCAATCAATTCCGGAACACCCATGGCGGCAGATTCGCAAGTGGATCTTTCTGTCGTGGTTCCACTTTATAACGAGGAAGAGTCGGTCCCCGAGTTACTCCGCCGACTCGATGAAACATTAGGTCCACTGCATGAGTTAGGGACATCGCAAGTGGCCCATCGGGCTGAGAGCTGTGTTTTAGTGGACCACGAATTGCAAGGCGGCGAATTGCACGGCGGCGTGCAGCAGGCGGGTTTACGGTGCCAGATCGTTCTTGTTGATGACGGCAGTCGTGATTCAACGTATCGAGTCGGATTGCAGCAGGGGCAACGGGTATCGGTACCGGTAAAGATGGTATCGTTGCAGCGAAACTTTGGACAAACGGCTGCTATGCAGGCTGGGATTGACGCGGCCGACGGTGAATTAATTGCAACCATGGATGGGGATCTGCAGAACGATCCCGCCGACCTACCGATGATGGTCGATCATTTTCGTCGCGAGGGCCTCGACTTACTTTGTGGTCGCCGCAAGAAGCGACAGGATGGCATGTTTCTGCGTCTTATTCCCTCGTGGATTGCAAACCGTCTGATTGCTCGAGTAACAGGGGTGACGATCAGTGACAATGGCTGCAGCCTCAAGGTCTATCGAGGTTCCATCATTCGACAGGTTCGATTGATGGGAGAGATGCACCGATTTATTCCCGCTTGGGTTTCTCAGGTGACCCACCCATCCAAAATCGGCGAAGTCGACGTTCGGCATCACGCGAGGCAATTTGGCGAATCAAAGTACGGTATATCAAGAACGATTCGTGTCGTTCTTGATTTGATGGCTGTTTTGTTCTTCATGCGTTTTCGAGCAAGGCCGGGGCATTTTTTCGGGATCGTTGGAATGGCGATTGGTGCGGTTGGTGCCTTGATGCTCGGAAGTTTGTTCATCACGAAGTATGGATTTGGAGAAGATATCGGCAGTCGACCCATGCTAATTATTGGGGCGCTGGCAATGCTAAGTTCCGTGCAGTTTATCTGCTTTGGAATCATGGCTGAAATGCTGACACGAATCTATCACGAGTCGGGAGGACGGAACTCCTACGTTGTCAGAGAGATGTCAACGGTTTCCACAAAAAATGAATTGGCGGCGGAATCGATCGCGATGAGACAAGCAGGGTAGCCACATGGTTCAATGGATATGTCGTCACCCAGTCCGATTTGGTGGGCTGTTGGCGGTTTACTTTCTCTTGCACGTACTGGTTCGCCATCACGTTTCTGGCGCGCTCGATTATGACGAGTCGGAGCAAGCGTTTTTGTCTCAGTACCTACAGATGGGGTACAACAGTCAACCGCCGCTCTACACTTGGCTTCAGCGGGGCGTTTTTGATTTATTCGGTTACGCCGTGCTTTCACTTGCACTGTTAAAAAACTTATTTATTTGGCTTACTTACCTGTTGGTGTTTTTCGCGGTTCGGCATGCAACCGGTCAGCCAATTTTGGGGATGATTGCATCGTTGGGGATGTTAGCGATCCCTCAAGTCGCCTGGGAAAGTCATCGCGACCTATCGCACACGGTCGCAACCATGTTTGTGACCAGTTTGCTTTTCTACTGCGTTGTTCGCATGGGAAAGCAGTCGCAACGGTCGTCTTGGTGGTACGTGTTGTTGGGTGTTTCAGTTGGGCTGGGTGGTTTATTTAAATACAATTTTGCTTTCGTCGTGGTGGCTATCCTTGCCGCTGCGATCTCTTTACCGTCTTTTCGATTTGCTCTACTGGATCGACGCATTTTATGGTCGGTATCGATCGCTGCGATGATGGTGCTGCCACACGCGATCTGGATGTCGGAAAATTTTGCGATTGCTTCGACCAAAACATTTGCCACGCTGAGCGAGGGGCGTAGTGCATCATGGCTCCACAATCTAGGCACCGGTTTGTTGTCGATGGGCGGAGCGTTGCTGGGGTGCTGTGTCGGACCTGCTTTGCTTTTTGGATGGGCATTTGGGCGCGGTGATGAGAAGCGTAGCTCAATGTCAAATTCTGATTGCTTTGCCCATGAAACTCGGCAGCTACTAGAGCGGTTTTTTCTGACTGTGGGAGCCTTGCTGCTATTGATGGTGCTGACCGGCAGAGCGGTAGAATTTGAGGCACGATGGTTTCAGCCGTTCATTTTTCTTCTACCTGCTTGGTTGACATTGGTGTATTCAACCGAAGTGACGCGAGATGAAAAGTTTCAGAGGCTTGTGATGCGAGGTGCAGGTTTCGTGATGGTTGGGATTTTGATCGCCGTTGTCGCACGTCCTCTCTCTGCCAGTAAGCGAGGCAAATACACTCGGCTTAATCTTCCATATCCGGCTGTTTCGGGGGTCATGAAGCTGGAATCTGGCGTGACGCCTCAGTTTATCTTTACTCGCGATATCCGAGATGCTGGGAACCTTCGGTTGCAATTCCCCGACGCTCACGTGGTGTGCCGCGAGGCGATGCATCTGGTGGATCTCAAACAAGTCCAGCAGCAAATGCTGACTCGGGAATCTGAGGTTGGTCAATCGGGTTTTCGGTCGCCAACGGTATGGCTTTTTACTTCGGCGTCCTCCATCGAAGATTTCAATGAGTTACTGGTCTGGACCGAGGATGGTTTCCCCGAGTCGGATTTATCGTTCACGGATCCCATCGAGTTAGAGGTTCCCTATCTGCATGGGAAGCCGGAAGACCGCAAGCACTTTTGGTTTGCGTCGTTGCAAGAAAGACAATCCGGATCGGTGTCATCACCGCCAGTTGTCGCTGCTGAGAATCATGTTGCTTTGGAGCCAAGCAACAAGCAAGGCAATGAGAGTGATGCCGTCGAGACATCGCTTTCAAGATAGGACTCGATTGCAGCGAAATACCGGCCGACGAATTCAGTATGAACGGAACACCCGGAAACCAGTTTCGCTCGGCCGTAACGCTGCGTGATTGAAGGCGGTTCAATGAACACTAAGAACCGTCGCATCTTATAGCAAGTACCCCCTAGCAGAGTCGAACTGCTGTTTCTGGACTGAGAATCCAGCGTCCTGGGCCACTAGACGAAGGGGGCGTGCGTGACATTTTTGCTAAGACACCGAGTTTCGCAAGGAGATTACTTGCGTAGCTCAACGATTCGTGGTCGATCCATGACGGTTTTGAGGAAAGAGCCGATGTTCAAGCTGCAGACGCTTTCTTTTGACGCTGTCACCCCTGTTTCAGCGGGGATCTTGGGTGGCCAAGTTCAGGCTTTTCCACATTTACCCTGAGGAATTTCTGGCAACGGTTGGTGCTTCGCTACCACGATAGGTCAATCTGACGATTCCAGTCCTTGTTCTAGATCCAAAAGCCATCGTTTCCGCCGTATCCCCCATCGGTAACCACCCAGAGTTCCATCGGAACGAATCACGCGGTGGCAAGGAATCAAGAATGCGATTCGATTTGCAGCACACGCGGTCGCGACCGCGCGAATCGCCGTGGGCTTACCAATCGCTTTCGCAAGTGATTGATAGGTTTGAGTTTCGCCCGCGGGAATTTGTAATAGTTTTTTCCAAACCGTAATTTGAAACGGCGTCCCTTCCAAAACCAGCGGTAGATCATTGGCCCAGCGTAGCTGCGCGAGCGAATCGAGGCACTTGCTCATCGCCGCATTGAACGTGTGTCCAGTTTCAAATGCTTTGCAGTTCAATCTTTGCTCACTGCCGCGAAGTGGTGGATTGGAATCAAGGGAGTCGCGGTCGTGGTCCGCGGAGGTGAAGGTGACTGAAGCGATCCCTTGATCGCAGGCGATGACCGAGACACGACCCAGCGGGGTCTCTAGCTCTTTAGTGAATCGAGGGCAGGGCGTTGGCATCGTGATCATTTTTCAAATTGGATAAATAACCGCTGCTGGTTAAAGAACGCCTAGAAACGACTGTGTTGGTGCAAAGGTATTTTCGATGGTAAAAAAATCGCTTTAGGCCCACTTCTCGGGCTCAAGAGTGGTCCCAATCTCACACACTCCGCAGCCCGCCGTCCTAATCGCTTCGGCCCAGTGTCATGCACCCAGTGGCGTGCACCCAGTGGCATGCACCCAGTGGCATGCACCCAGTGGCGTGAATTCAGTGTCATGCACCCAGTATCAGCCGTTCGTGTCCTCCGCTCATTGGCTTGCCAACAGCATGATCTCTACAGCTTGTCGGCCGTTCATGCCAATCGCGATCCCTGCGTCGGCAGCTTTGGGAGTGAGTCCCACAATTTTTGCTTCCAGTAAATCCTCGGGTTCGACCAGTGGACACGCAGGCGTTCCTTTTGCGATCGCGATTGCCTGACCAAATTCAGCCGGCGTTGACAAGTCATAGATGCCACATCCGACGATTCCGAATTTGGTAATGATCGAGCAGTACTGGCCTCCCTCCCAGCGATGGCTGAATCCGTTTGCCGATCCATTTTCAAATTGCAGCTTGCGTGACGTACTCGACGGGAGGTCGCTTGACATGGCGGTCGTCGTTGTCTGAGACTGCTTCATTGGGTTTTCCTGGAATCAGAGTTGAATCGCGGCTAGCGTGTCGTTTGTTCTACACCGAGACGTCCTCTTTTTGTGTTATCGGTGGACCGGATTTTACCGAATACCGGCGGTTGTGTGGTGAGGTTTAGCACTGTTTCCAAATGAGCGTGATTTCGTCAGAATGTGTTGTTAAGAAAAGATGTTTTTGGCAATTACTAGTCCGGATCGCTGAGAATCATCCCCATTTGACTTACTTTTACAAATCAATGTTGGATATGAAATCTATAGAACGATTTTCTTTTGGCGTCGGTGATCGATTTGCACATCAAGCCAAGGCGCAACTTGAAGCATTTCAGATGCTGGCCGAACAAGGTGTGCGTGTGGCACCGGTTTGGAACAAATCCAATCGAGAGCACAGCTTCGTCGGCTCAGAGCCACAAAGTGTTTTTGATGCCGCCAAGATCGCGATTGACGAGTTGGGTTGGAGTGATCCTTGGTACATCGATGCCGATCACATTCAACTGGCCACCGTCGATCGTTATATGGATTGTTCTGACTTTTTTACGATCGATGTGGCTGATTCGATTGGCAAGGAGCCGGAGGTTTCGGCGATTGATGCGTTCATGGACAAGCACCCGGAGCTTGTCGGAACCTTGGCAATTGAAGGCCTTGGCGAGCCAATGGTGATTACTGCCGACGATGTTCGATCCGTTGCGTCAAAATACTTGCTGGCAGTCCACGAGGCGGGGCAGATTTACCGCCACATTGCAGCAGCAAAGGGTGAAGATGGATTTGTTGCTGAGGTTTCGATGGATGAGACCGATGCGCCGCAGACTCCCCCCGAGTTACTCGTGATTCTTGCTGCCTTGGCGGATCAGGGAATCCGCCTTCAAACGATCGCTCCAAAGTTTACTGGGCGATTCAATAAAGGTGTCGATTACGTCGGTGATCTCGAGCAGTTTGAGAAAGAGTTCAATGATGACCTGGCCGTAATCGCGCACGCGATCAATACCTATGGGCTGCCAGAGAATTTGAAGTTGAGCGTTCATAGCGGCAGCGACAAATTCAGTCTCTATCCGATCATCCGGCGAGCCTTAGAAAGAACTGGTGCGGGTGTACACCTGAAAACCGCAGGGACGACTTGGCTCGAAGAATTGATCGGCCTCGCTGAAGCGGGCGGAGATGGTTTGGAGTTGGCAAAGGAGATCTATACCTATTCCTACGAGCATGTGGACGAACTCTGTGCGCCGTATGCTTCGGTGATCGATATTGATCGATCGAAACTACCGAATGTAGAAACCGTCAAAGATTGGTCTGGGTCTCAAATGGCAAATGCCATTCGGCACATTCCGGATCATCCTGAATTCAATTCCAACGTTCGGCAGCTGCTGCATGTCTCTTTCAAAGTGGCTGCAAAAGCGGGTGAGCGTTACACCGATCTGTTGGTAAAGCATGAAGCGATTGTGTCGCGGGAGGTTACTAAGAATATTTTTGATCGACACCTGAAGCCTCTATTCTTGGGCTAGGAAAGTTGATCTAGAAAGATGAAGTACTTAACGCTCGACGTGCTTGAATGCGTCGAGCCATGAGTCGGTCTGTATGCAAGGAAGCCAAGGTATACTTGGGCGTTCATACAGTAGCACGACAGTACAACTGAACGACAGGACAGCTAAACGACAGGACAGTTAGACGTCAGAGGCATTTGCATCCCAGATAATCCTTGTGGAGGCTCACCTGTCAAACCTGAGTGCGCGGCGTCTGTGCCAGAATTCGATGAGCGGCTAGAAGAATTGATTCGCACGGAATGCTCAAAAGAGAACGATCCGTGTTGAAGCTGGTTTCCAGTTGTTGTCAGCCTGCTGAGGTTTGCTGAACGGTAAGGTGCCGATGCCATGCTTTTAAAGGTTTGCTAAGGCGCTATCTGCGTCACCAAATTGGTCAATCGAGATTCCCATCTTCTGCGCGAGCGAGAGATAAAGACTGCACAGTTTTCGGTCTTCAACCGCTGCTTGTGTGTAGTCGAGAACTCGGCCCGTTTGGATTTTTCCTCCGAGACCGCCAGCAAGTAGCAAAGGAACTCGCGACGAATCGTGCCGGCTTCCTGACCACATGTTGTTGACAAACATGATGCAAGAGTGATCGAGAACCGAGCCATCCGCTTCTTTCATGCTGTCGAGTTTACTTGCTAGATAGGCAAACTGTTCGCAGTAGTAGCGTGAAATACGTTCCCAGTCTTCGGAAGTGTCGTGGTGCGAAGCGGAGTGGTGAGCGTTGCGAACACCTAGGAATGGGTAAAACAGCCCCGAGATGTCTCGACAAAGCAGCAGGCTTGCGAATCGGGTTTTATCCGTCTGCATCGCAATCGCAACGATGTCACACATTAACCGCATGTGTTCACGAATGTCTTCGGGGAGCCCGTTATCGGGCCGATCCATGGCTGGAAGAGGCTTTCCCGTTTGTCGGCTGCGCTGGACGGCCTGATCTTGGCCGCCACGCATTTGCTGGATTCTTTTTTCAACCTCTCTTACACTCGATAGGTATTCGTCCAGCTTCACACGGTCGGCGTGACCAATCGATCTGCGAATCTCCGATGCATGTTCGCTCACGCGGTCCAAGATACTTTGGTTGCGTTTATTTCCCTTGTTATCGAACAGGCTGTCAAATGCTAATGATGGATAGACTTCCATCGGTACAGGGGATGTGGCGTTTTGCCATGAGATATGCGAGCTGTAGGCCATTGAGAAGTTGGTCTCGTGATATCCGGTCACCGGCTGTTCACACCCGAGCACCATACTGGGAACTGCAGTCGCTTGGCCAAGTTCATTCGCAAGGAGTTGATCGATACTGATTCCACCGCGAAGCTCCGCACCTTTTTGCAGGGAGGCACCAGAGAGGATGTTTCCGGTTTGGCCCGGGTGGATACCGACCCCCGTTGCGTTTTGGTTAAAAAGTCCTTGCACCACATTGATTTTTGGGGTGAGGTCAGTCAGTGGCGTGAGGCTCTTTCCAAGCTCCATTTCCTCGCCTTGCCCCTTGGCCCACCAGTGATCGGTGTGAACCCCGCAGGCCATGAACAACACCGCGAACCGTTCTGGATAACTGGCTTGATGTTGCGGATCCGTTTGATCGTCACCCCAAACCGAAAGTGATTCCAGCCAAGGTAAAGCGATTGCGGTTCCCGTTCCTCGCAGGAGCGTCCGGCGGTTAAGACGGTGCTTTGCGAGTGATTCGCGACGGCGGTGCATCACGTTTTGACTGGGAGCAGACTTGCCTTGCATGGTCCGTTGTTGGGTTGGCGGTGGAAGTAAGTTAATTGTGCCTGCTCAATCGCTTTTTGGCCGAGTCGAGGATCGAACTCGCCATAGCAGGTTTTCGGTTTGCTGGATTGAACGCGATGGTTGTGTGGTGCCGCGGTTACTGAGAACTGGCGATATCAATTGAAGCACGTTTAGTTTGAAACTGTGGGCTTGCAACGATTTCTGCTAGCAGGGTTTTGAATCCAGCTTTCTTGTCGAGGCAAAGAACTTTTAAATCGCTGACCAGTGGTTCGTCCGACAATTGTAAGCTTCGGCCGAGCGAATAGGACAGCAGTTTTCGGCAAAGCGTGTCGATGTACTGATCCATTCGGTAGGTTTCCAAGTATTCTTTGAGACCTTGTAAACCTTTTTGGTCGATTTGTGGTGACTTTCCCGCAACGGCGGGGAAGTCAACTTGGGTTTCGATCAGGCGACCACCGAGGTCGCGATCTCTGCGTTCTCCAATTGGACCGTAGCCTTCAAACGCTAGACCAATTGAATCGAATCGCTGATGGCATCCCGCACAGCTGACATGATTTCGATGCACTTCAAGGGATTGGCGAATTGTGAGTTCGCCAAATTCCGCTTCGTTGTCAGGCAACTCAGGAACATCGGGTGGAGGTGGTGGGATTCGTTCACCTAGAATCTGTTTTACCACCCAGTAGCCTCGCTTGACCGGACTGGTTCTTAATCCGGGCGAGTTTTTTGTCTGAAACACTGCCATTCCCAGTAGCCCGCCACGACCGAGTGCAGAAACATTTTTGATGTGTGTCCATTCTTGGTCAGGTCGATGCCGTTCAATGCCGTAATGATTCGCAAGCGTGAGATTGACAAAGGTGTCATCGCCTAAAATCAATTCCGTAACCGGTCGATCATACTTGATAAAGTGAGTGAGTAAGCGAATAGGTTCCTCGAACATTGCTTGCCGAAGTTCGGAATTGAATTGAGGGAATCGTTCACGATCCACACTGTTGTGCGATTGGAACTGCCGGAAATCTAACCAGTGTCCACCGAATTCGGTTGCCCAAGCTTCAATTTTGGGATCGTCGATCATGCGGTAAACATGTTTCGTAAGCAGCGGACGAGAGTCCCTCTGAATCGTGTTTGCATCATCCAGAAGTTCTTGGTCCGGTTGGCTGGACCAAAGCAGATAACTTAATCGATTGGCAAGCTCGAACGAATTTAATGATTCAGGCTGCGTCGATTCAGATGCGAGTTCTAGGTGGTAGCAGAAATAAGGAGACATCAGTATCGAAACGAATGTGTCTTCGATTGCCTGTTCATGAGAGAGTAGGTCATGCGATATTCTCTCCTGGTAAAAATCAAGAATGGCAGCTTCGTCTTGTGGATCGAGTGGCCGCCGATACGCTCGCTCTGCAAATTCGGTGATCGCGGTTAGGTGTTTTGCTTTGGCCAAATGTTGTAGCTGTTCTACCTGTCGAATCTGAGAATTGATCTCCTCAAAGAAAGTGTCGATTGCTTCGATTTCGGATTGCCCTGCGTTGCTGCGGATCGCTTTTTCACGGTACAAGACGCCAAGCTTTTTGATCTGGTCTTCCTCTGATGCGGCGCGATTCTCTGGTCTTGCAAAATCAAATTCTTGGTCTCGCATGTAACGAGAATCGGTTCGGTCAAACCAGAGGAATCCCGAATACTGTCGCGTGGGAGCGTTGGTGACGAAATTCAGTTCGTCCCATAATTGATCCAGTTCAAGCTGCTGGGATTCGTTCAACACAAGTTCATACAGAGGTTGGTCGTCTCGGAAATAGCCCATCATGCTGTGGAAGCCGGCGCTGAGGAGTCTTCCTCGTTCACCATCTTGCTTTTGATTGTCCGAGACGTAATCGCGACCTCGCTCCGACAGATAAAGGGCATCCGGAAAGACTTCGCAGAATTGAATGAATTCCTGGATGACTTTTTCTCTGTCGTCCGCATTTTTAGGTAGCTGCAACAGTTGCTCAAGAGGTGCTGCCGGCTCAGTGATTTGGTCCTGCGGTGGTGTATCGTTTGAGTCGATTGGTGCATTTGCGTCGGTGGCGGTGATTCGCAGACGCGTTGTATTAGCGAGTTGGCGATGTGCCACGTATTGTCGGTTTTTCCATAGCACAAACGGTTGTGAACCGGGATTACCTCCCTCGATGCTTAGGTTTGGAAATTCAAAGGTCAGCTTGTTTCGAAGTTGTTGA